>Ga0310786_10008306_pt1 | contig 13355 bp, 19 predicted proteins | sample AusTroGonzalo_MG_FD_203881 | JGI IMG/M metagenome (GOLD analysis project Ga0310786, IMG submission 203881) | Bovine rumen microbial communities from tropical cattle in Woodstock, Queensland, Australia - Gonzalo_03 (v2) (version 2) | ecosystem: Host-associated > Mammals > Digestive system >... | reverse complement strand
CGCTGGAAGCGGCCATCAACGGCATCCACCGGCGGTCGCTCGGGGGCCTGACGGCGGCCCAATCCTACGCCCGGGAGACCGCATGACCTCCACTGGTCCATTTCGCTTGCAATTCACCCCTTCTCGTCGACTTTTGTCCTTGTGCGAAACACGAGGTATGATTGGGCATCAAGCCGTGTATCGTTTTCCGTCATGCCCTCGACGCAAACGACGGGCTTTTGCCTGACAACGGGATGGCGTTCATGCACGAAGAGAAATGTCGACTGGTATGCCGCGTCCGGATCGGCATGGTAAACGGAGTGCATTTCCGAACAAACGTCTTTGCTCAACTTGTAGGCGCCGGCACATGGATTGTTCGTGAATGACACTTCCATCGATGTCTTGAAATCGCTGGTGTCATTGACTGCGTCAATATGGAATCTGACGAGCATGTCAGGGAAACGACCACTCCCATATGGTGCAACCCATTGGTTGAGTTCGAGATCGTACCCGATCCACTCGCCAAGTTTGGGCAACTTTTTGCAACTTCCGTCATCGCTTGCCAACCGGCAGGGATTGACGATCTTTTTCAGCGTGACGTTTGATACAGCACCATACGGCATCCATTTGCCGTTTTCGACGGGCTTCCCGGCTCCTCCAAGTGGATACTTCACGAGAAATTCGGACTCGTAGTATCCCTCTTTGGATATCCCGCATCGCACCCTGCCTGTGCACTTCCCCTGGACTGTGTACTCGCCGTTGGTGTCCGCAACACCCCTGATGGGGACATTGTCGTTGATGTTCCCGCCTGTCTGGAATCCACCGGAAATTTTTGCGTTTGCGACGGGGTGTCCATCTTGGTCGAGCACGCGCAAGCTTGTTTTTGCTTCCGCTCCGGAACGCTGCGCGTTGCAGAGCGTCAAGTCGGGACCGATGGCGAGAGCAATTGCTGGAGCGGCAATCAATGAGAAGATTATCGATTTCATTGCACCCGAAAGATTTGTCATGATTCACGGAAACGAACTTCGTTGGTTATTCCGGCGTCCAAACTACTCGTGCCATTTGTCGTCGTCGAAAACGGCGATTTTCCAGCCGTTCGTGCCGTTGCAAAGCGTGAGGGTCCCGTTTTCGGTCAGGGTCCGTGTCGTGTAGTTCTCCTGCACCGATGCGGCGACCCGCACGAATTGGTTGCTTGCCGAGGTAGCGTACGCGGCAATCACGACATGGGAGAAATTCGTGTCGCTCATGAGGGCCCGGAACGAAGCCTCGTCTTCCGCGGAAACTTCCGAAGGATTGCGGTACCCCGTCAAGCGATGGAGATAATCCGGTTCGAAGTGGAAGTACAATTCCCGCAGGTTGCCGGTCTGAAGCGCCCTGAGCGTGCCAAGGAACACCGTGTCCGGCGTGGATGCGTCGCACGGGGGCAGCCGGAGAAGTTCGTTTGTCGTCAAGGGGACGCCGACCAACGATGCCGCATTCGTCCACGCCGCCGGCGACGCACCCGGCACGGTTTTCCAAAAGCCCGCATCCGGATCCAGCTCCACGCCGACGCCCATGTCCCGCAATTCCCCGACATACCTTGCAATGGCGGCATCCGCCTCGCCCCTGACCGTCTTTTTCCGCAAGTCCGGCGGGAGGGCCGTTCGCCCGTACGCCAGTTCCCAATAATTGAGTTCGGCGATCAACCGCCGGACGGTTTCGTCCGCTCCGGCATCTCCGCAGGCGATGCCGGCGACATCGATCCATTGCTTTCCGTCCCATTTGGGCACGCCGCCCCGTTCGGCTATTTTCCACCTGGCGTCGAGGATTTCCCGCCTGGTTCCGCTTGTCAAGCCGTCGCTGAATGGCTTTTCGCCCGCCGGAGCAAGGGATTGGAGCCGCGCCCAATCCGCCTGCACGCCGTTCCCGGCCGTGGCGGCCGCGGAATCGTCCGCAACGGCCGTCGAAACACCGAACACCATCCAAAGCGCGGCAAACAAAATAATGCATTTCGGGTGCATGGTGCATCCTCCTCATGGACGGGGGTCCGTCAATCTTCCGGCGTTTCGAACATCCTCTTGAACCTGTCCCCGTATTCCCGTTTCCACCATTCCACCCCTTCCAGCAATTCCGCGGCTTCGGCGGCCATGCGCTTGTCCTCCGACGCCAGATACGGCTTCAATGCATCGGCAATGGCATCGGGGGCGATGTCCCATTGGTGAACAATGACAACCGGCAACATTCCCTCCTGCACGTCGGTGGCCCGGCTCCCGATATACAGCAATTCGCCGACAAAACGTTCCGGTCCGCCCGCCTGTTCCGCGAGTCGGGCGATTTTCTCCCGGAAGAGTGTTTTGCCGTCTTCTTCCGTTTTGCATGCTTTCACTTCTTCTTCGGAGAACAGGAGCTTCCTCTCTTCCGGATCGTCGGCAAAGACGCGTTTGAGCCACAGCTGGATTTCGGGATTGGGTTGAAAGGAGCAATCCCGTTCTTCCGGCCGGGCGGCAAACACCGACCCCGCCAGAGCGGCGCATGCAAAAAACAACGGCATTCCGGCGGGGAGAAATTTTCGAAGGCGCTTTTCCATGTGAAATCTCTTTGCGTGGAGGGGAACGGAGGACCGGGGCCAAGCAAAACAATCCCCGGTCCACCTTGTCAAGCCGTCGTGCGGGAACCCGGAGCGAAACCAAGCGGCGTTTCCGCAAGGGAAATGCATTCCGAAGCGCGGGAGGAGCAGTTCGCTCGCGAGGACGCAGTCGATCCGCCACCCCACGTTCCGCCGCCCGCGGCGACGCCGTCCGCACCGCCTTCGAGGACGCCCTGCGGCGGCTGGCCGGGCAGACTCCCTTCGAGGAACTCACCGTCCGGGGCATCTCGCGCGCGGCGGGCTACTCCACGCGCACCTTCTACAACCGCTGGAAGAGCAAGTACGACCTCGTGATCCGCTACTACGCCGAAGAAGACCTCGCCGCCATCCGCGCGGGCCTCGCCGGCGGCCCCCTCGCGACCTACGAGAACCTGCTCCGCCGCGCCATCCGGCGCTTGCGGCGCGACCGCCGCATGTTCCTCGGGGCCTTCCGCGACATGACCAGCCCCGAGAGCTTCGCGGCGACCTTCCTGGCCCACGCCTGCCGCAGCACCCCCGTGTACATCCGGATGCGCACCGGCCGCGACATGCCCTCTGGCCTCGCGCCCGTCCTCCGCCACTACTACGGCGGTATGCTCCTCGTCATCGCCGAATGGCTGGCCTCGCCCGCCCCCGTCCCTCCCGAGCGCATCCTCCGCAACCTTCTTGCCGCCCTCTCCCCCCCCTCCGCGCCCTCCTCCTCTCTCCCGCCCGTCCACCCTCCTCCTGACACACTCATCGAACATTCCTTTCTCAACCTTGTTCCCCCTTCCCATGGAACGAGGGGTAAACTGGCTTGGGACCCACAATCCGGTAGCTCACCGCCGGGATGCGGGCGGGAAGTGGATGGGGCACGACGGGGCGGGTTTGACAAAGGAGATTGGGCGTGATAGGGGGTGGAGGGTGGAAAGAGCGGTGAAAAGAATGAGAAAATGGAAACGGGCGTTGGCGGGGATTTTCGCGGTGTATTCACTGGCGGGAATTGCGGGGTGGGTGTTGTTTTTTGGGGCCATGAGCCAGGATTGGAGGCCTCGTTGGGAAACCCCGGAGGCGGCGCACGGGGTGCCGTCGGAAGCGGCGCAATGGGGAGCCGGAATGCACGGAGTGGTGTTGCCGTGAGGCTCGCGCGGAGGATACTGGTTTGGTTGGCAGTCGTGGGCTGGTTGCTCGTTGCCACTGCGGGAATCCTCCTTCTGCCCCAAGGGGTGTTCATTTGGCAGGACGAGCGGCTTCTCCATTCGTTGCCGACGACACGGGCGGCTGTCGAAAAACACCTGGTTTACACCAACGCACGGGAATTCGAGCCGGATGACGCTTCGGTGTGGAAACTGAAGGAAGGCGAGACAGGCGTGCAATACTCGTTTTTGTGGAGTGAATCCATCCGGGTGGTGTACACCCGCGATGGATGGGTGCGGGCTGCAAGCTATTGGGATTGAGACGGGGCAAACGAGGGGAACGGAGGAGGGAGGGGATGGGCAAAACGGAGCTTGCTTTCGAGGGCGTTTCGGATAGATTGCAAAGTTGCTAACCGCCAGTTAGCAATGTTGCTAACTGCCGGATGGCGGATTGGAGCAGCATGATTGCCCTCGATGATTTGCAGGCGGTCGCCGACAAACAGCGGAAGGCCGAAGAACGGAGACCCTCGGGACTCCCCCGCAAGGTGGAGGTTTCCGCGGAAATCCTCAAGTCGCACGCCCTCGTCCTCACGGGTGTCCGCCGCTGCGGCAAGAGCACCGTCATGACGCAACGCATACGGGGCGCGGACGATCCGTGGTTCTACATGAAGTTCGACGCGCCGCAGCTCGTGGCGCTGGAGCTTTCCGACTCGGGGCGCCTCGACAAGGTCGTCGGACGGAGCGGCGCGGGGCGCCTCTACCTCGACGAAATCCACGAGCTGGACGGCTGGGAGCTCTACGTGCTCGAGAAGCTCGACGAAGGGTTCCGCGTGTGCGTGACGGGTTCCAACGCGTCGCTGTTGAAGGGCGAGCGGGCGAGCAAGCTGACGGGGCGGCACGTTTCGGTGGAGCTGTTCCCGTTTTCGTACGCCGAGTTCCTCGCCTTCACGGGGCAGGTCCGGGGGCGGGAAAGCGTGGAGGCCTATCTCGAAACCGGTGGCTTCCCGCGCTATGTCGAAACGCGCGAGGAGTCGCACCTGACGGAGCTTTTCGACGACATCGTGTACCGCGACGTGGTGGTCCGCCACGGCGTCCGCGACGTTGCCGCGCTGGAGCGGCTCGCGGCCTGGCTCTCGGAAAACCCCGGATGCCGCTTCTCCGCCAGCCGGATGCTCAAGGCGCTGGGGGTTGCCAACGCCTCGACCGTCACGCAGTGGTGCGACTGGTTCGAGGACGCCTACCTGTTCTTCTTCGTCCCGAAGTACTGCGATTCGCTCCGCGCGCAACTCGTCAACCCCCGGAAGGTCTACTGCGTGGACACGGGGCTGCTCCAGGCCGTCTCCTCCCGTCTCGTGTTCAACGACGCGCTGCGGTTCGAGAACCTCGTGTTTCTCGCCCTCCGCCGCAAGTTCCGGGAAATCTACTACTTCGACGGGGAGGGCGAATGCGATTTTCTCGCCGTGCGCCGCCACACACCGGCCATGGCCGTGCAGGCGTGCGTCGGACTGGAGACCGGCGGCCTCAAGCGCGAGCTGGGGGGCGTCCGCGCCGCGATGGCTCGGTTCGGCCTGAGGGAAGGCTGGATCGTGACCCTCGGCCAGACCGACGTCTACGAAGTCCCCGAGGGAACGGTCCGCGTCGTGCCCTTCCACGATTTCGAGCCCTGAGCCGCCCGGGAACGCGGGAGGGAAGACAATGCACAATGCATAATGCACAATGCACAATGCTCCAGGGGGAGTGGATGGGAACGTGGGGTGAACGGGCTTGGGTTTGGCACAATCTGGTAGCTCTACGGGGGAAGGCCGGTTTTCCAATGATTGGAAAATATTTTTCCAATGGTTGGAAAATCCGGGCCGGTTTTTCCAATGATTGGAAAAATTTTTCGCGCGTTTTCCAATGATTGGAAAAAATTTTCGGCGCAAGGGGAGCGCAAGGGAAGCGCAAGGGGAAAACGCAAAGAACGCAAAGGGGTTGACGCAAAGAACGCAAAGGCGGGGGGAGGGAGGGTTTTCATGGGGCGGGGGCCTTCCATATCCCATTCGGAAAGGCTAAAGCAATCTTTTGGAAGACGACGTTGTCAATGTCTGCTGTTTTCCGGCTAACTTGAATCCATTTCCCTGAATTCGGATTCCTGAAGTTGACCACCAGATGGTTTGCCATGTAGTTCATGGTGAATTCTTCTGCGCGGAGTTCAACAGTTGGAACATAGGTAACGTAGTCAAGTGCGAAGCCGGTCAAGAATTCGGAAATTTGCCCGTCGGACATCATTGAAAAGGGATTATTGATGCGTGTTGGGGTGGAAGGGCTTGCACATATTTCAACGGTTGGCTCTTTTTTCAGAACATCTGCCAGAAAGGAAACATCTTTGGGGGCGCTCAGGTTGCATCCCGCCACGAGCAGCAGAAGTGCGAGAGGGAAGAGGATGGGAAAGCGATGGGGAGTCATGGGGTCCCTTTGGAGTTCAAGGGGGGGCGCCTAGGGGCGGCTGGCGAGCGCCAAACAGGCTGAGCGCCCTTCGGGTGGGACGGGAAGGGACCGGGCGCGGCGTCATGCGAGGGGATTCTCGTAGCGGAGGCCGGGGAAGAGGCGGAAGTCTTCGTCGGCGGAACAGAGGACGAGGCCGTGTTCGAGGGCCAGGGCGGCGAGGTGGGCGTCGGCGACGAGTTTGTGTGTCAGGCCGGGGAGGGAGAGGAGCCCGGAGAGGATGTCACGGTGGCGCGGCGTCGCGGCGGGTATCCAGGCGCAGGGGCAGTCGAGCCAGGCGGCGGCATGGCGCCAGGCCTCCGCCACGGACAGGCAGGGCGAGAACACGCGGGGATTGGAGGCGAGGCGTACGAACCCGCACAGCGTCTCCCACGGGAAAGCGACCTGTTCGCGTCCGCGCAGGAGGCCATCCAGCCAGCGCCTGGCCGCGGCGTGGCGGGGCATGGCGGAAAAGGTGGCGTACGCGAGGAGGTTGACGTCGAGGAGCCTCACCGCCAATCCTCCCCCTCGGCGTAGGCGAGCATGTCGTGCGTGGAGACCATGTCCGCGGGAAGGAGGCATTTGGAAGGATAGGTCTTCGTGGAGAAGGGCCGGGCGGGGGCGCGGACGGCGTCTTCGCGGAGGGAGGCCAGTCCGGCGCGGAGGACCCGGTTGAGGAGCGTCTTGAAGCGTTCCCCGTCCCCGGCGCGGATTTCCGCGAGGCGGACGGCGATGTCGTCATCGATGGTGAGGGTCGTTCTCATGGCGAAGTCCTTTCGCCCTCCATTCTACGGGTTTGATGCTTTGATGCAAGGGGAAAACGGGAAACGCAAGGGGGGCCCCGTCCCGATCCGCTCAAGGAAAGCTCGTGGGATTATGGAAAAAACGCAAGGGGGGCCTGGGGCCAAAATGCACAATGCATAATGCACAATGCTCAAAGGGGCGTGGATGGGAACGTGGGGTAAACAGGGGACGAATAGGGTCTTGCAGTCTTTGGACACCACAATTGCTTGCAAATCGATACTGATTGGCATATCTTTGTTGGCATGGCAACTGTAGTGACCAACATTCGACTGGATAAGGACCTCAAGGCCGAAGCGACGGAGTTGTTCCGCGATTTGGGGCTTACGCTGTCCCAGGCCTTCACCGTGTTCCTGAAGCAGGCAATCCTGCATCAGGGTTTGCCTTTTGCGGTGCAGCGGCCGCCTTCGCGGGAACTCGCCGCGGCCTTGGCGGAGGGCGAGCGGCTGGCCCGCGATCCCGATGCCAAGACCTATTCGACTCCGCAGGAATTGTGGGACGAGCTCGGGATATGACCGGCGGCCCATACCGGTATGCCGTCCGGGCGACAAGCGCGTTCCGGAAATCGGCCGAACGCGCCGCCAGGCGCGGCAAGGATGTCCGCAAGCTCAAGCGGGCGGTCGAGCTTCTGGCCCGCGGCGAACCTCTTCCTGCGGGGCTTCGCGACCATGCCCTCGCGGGGCTTTGGAAGGGGCACCGGGAACTGCATCTGGAACCCGATTGGCTGCTGGTGTATCGGATTGAGGAAAGCATCCTGATTCTGGAGCTGGTCGATACGGGTTCCCATGCCGACCTGTTCGGGAAATAGGGGTTGGCGGGTGCCCTTCCAAGACGCCCGGGTTTTGGCCAATCTGCTGGCTCATCGGCAAAAGGCGGTTTTTCCAATGATTGGGAAAATTTTTCGCGCATTTTCCAATGATTGGAAAAAATTTTCGGCGCAAGGGAAGCGCAAGGGGAAAACGCAAAGAACGCAAAGGCGGGGGGCGGGAGGGGCGTGGGAGGAATGCGGGACGGGAAACATTGCAAATTCAAACACTTCGTTTGCTTGACAATGAAATGCAAATGGTTTCTATTTTCCAAGGATTGACAGACGAAAGGTTTTCACATGGCACAGGTCAGTTTCAGGATGGATGATGATTTGAAGAGGGTGGCGGAAGATACGTTCCGTTCGATGGGCATGACGATGTCGACGGCCATCAACATTTTCGTGGCGCAGACGGTACGTCTCGGGCAATTCCCTTTCGCCATCAAGGCCGATCCGTTTTATTCGGAGGCCAACATGGCCGAGTTGCGCCGCCGTGCCGCGGACGTGGAGGCGGGGCGGCATCTCGTCGAACACGAGTTGGTGGAGGCGGGGGAAGCCGCCCATGCGTAAGGTCTGGCACGAGGAGGCCTGGGAGGAGTATCTCGCCTGGCAATGCGGGGACCGGAAGACCCTCAAGCGCATCAACCAGCTTCTCCAGAGCATCGATCGCAACGGTTATGCTTGTCTCGGCAAGCCGGAACCGCTGAAGCACGGCTTGGCGGGCTGGTGGAGCGTCCGCATCAACGATGCCGACCGCCTGGTCTTCCGCATCTCGGGCGATCGCCTCGAAATCCTGGCCTGCAAAGGCCACTACTCTTGAGCCATGCGCCCCGGGCGCGTCGCCTGAAAAAACGCCTTGCCGACGGGGGCGGGATCAAGACGCCCAGGTTTTGGCCAATCTGGCAGCTCGACGGGGGAAGGCCGGTTTTCCAATCGTTGGAAAATGGGCCTTTGGGGGATGAGCTAGCAGATTGTGCAGGGGGGGGCGCGCCTGCGGCGCGGTTGAAAGGTTGAAAGGTTGATGAATGGCCCTTCAACAGCTGCCCTCAACCTTTCCCCCCTTTCAACTCTTCCCCCTTTCAACCCTTCAGCGTGTATGGGGGGTGTCTCGGGGCTATTCCCTTAGTTCTTAGGGAATTTATCGGGGTCTGGCCCCTTGGTTTCACCTTGGCATCGATCCGCTTGCTCTCTCAAAATGCGAACCTGCAGTTGGGTGTAGAAACCCGATACTCGGTACGCATTCTGAACTGTTCTCTCTGCTTCGGGAATGGTCAGGCCAGCCAAACGAACGGCACCGATGAGGGGAAGCGTTACGGTTCCATCGGCAAGAATGCGGGCCTCAATAAAATCCGTCTTTACGACGTGTTGGGCGTTGCATACCCAGATCGTCTCCCCGGGCTGGAGACCATCATTTGACGCACGCGAAGGGCCGCTCTGACATTCCGGGAACACAAGGGCGTGTATGGGGGCTGTCCCGGGACTGTCCCCTTTATTATCCCGCGACCAAATCAGCAACACGTCATTCCCTTCCACTTTCGCGTCCGCGTTCCAGTGGGCGATCTCTTTCTTCAAGCGGCGCTCTGCTTCCTCGATGTCAGCCAGTGTCAAGGAGCAACTGACAGCATTTTCGGCGATGACAAGTTCTTTTACTATTCCGGCAGACACCTCCGGTTCGCCAAAGGTGTCGCAGGGTAACTGTGCGCCGACGGGAAGTGCGGCAGTAAGGGCGATAGGGAAGAGGATGGAGGAAATAAGACGTTTCATGGAAAGCCTTTGGTTCGCGGGTGTTCCTGTTTCAAGTTCCCGTCTATCAGAAGGCGCGTCGGGAGGCAACGGGAAACGCGCGGCGCGCGCGCCTTCGGCGCGGTTGAAAAGTTGAAAGGTTGAAAAGTTGAACAATGCCAGCGATTGGATAACGGGTGGAGAAGCGAAAGGGCGGTTAGGGGGCTGTGCCCTTGGTTCTCTCTGAAGCCTTGTGCTCCTCCTGGCGTACCATCTCCATGAAATCTTGTGGAACCGCATATCCATGCGCCTCCGCTTGGCGGACACAACTCCAAATTTGTGGGTAATCTTCGCAGTACGCCCAATAGACGGCCATCGCGAAATGGTTTTCGCCGTTGTCCGGGGCTAGTTCGAGGGCTTGTTCAATCAGCCGCCGCGCTTCCTCGGGACGGGGCGGTTCCATCTCCAGATACACACGCCCCAGATTCGCGTAGGCTGGATTGCAAGCTGGATCCAGTCGGATTGTGTCCCGGAAGAGCGCCGCGGCCAGTTCGTATTCCTGTCGCTCCGCACAAACCACGCCCAGTCCGAAATACCCTTCGGGCGACTGCGGATAATCACGCATCAACCGCGAAAAAGCGTCTTCCGCCTCTCCCCATTCCCTGTTTCTCACAGCCTCCCATCCCGCATTGAAATCCTTTGTCCCGCTCCGTGGTTCATCCAGCCGCGCTCCGACGCATCCTCCAGCCAACCATAGGCCCATTGCGGCAAACATGACAACAAGCAACTTTGTCGAAACACGGGTATCAAAGGAGAGGTTCATGGTATGCCTTTGGTTTGTGGGTGGTAAGTTTCAAGTTCCCGTCTAGCAGAAGGCGCGGCGCGAGGCAACGGGAAACGCGCGGAGTGCCTTCGGCGCGGTTGAAAAGTTGAACAGTTGAAAGGTAGAAAGGTTGAAAAGTTGATGGATGGCCCTTGGGTGATTTGTGGGGGATTTGTGGTCTGCCCCCTTCTCCGATTGGTTCAAGGCCGCTGGAGGGCGACTGGGACGAAGAGCCAAGCGGTGGCGGCGAGCCACGGGAGGATGCGAGACCATCGGCGGGTTGGGTCGTCGGCCAGAGACTGGAGACCGGCAACGGCGGCAAAGCCGACGAGGAGCCATATGTACAGAAGAAGGTTGTCCAGACCGAGAAGGTGCAGAAGGGCGGCGGCGACAAGATGGGGCTGACAGAGGCGAAAACGTTCCGCAAAACCGCGCACTGCGGGGAGAGGGTCGCCGGGGAGCCGGGCGCAGGCGAGACAGCCTGCGAGAAGGGCCAGCCAGTCGGCGAGTTTGGTGAAGGTGTAGATGTTGCCGCTTCCCCAGTCGTCGGAACCGAGAAGGAAAGCCGGGAGGACACGCGTCAGCTGATGCGGGGAAAAGGGAAAGCGGTTGCCGATTCCCACCCACAGGAGGAAGAGCACCGGGACGAACCAGTGGGCGCGGAACCAAACGGGCAAGGCGTGCCGGGAGCGGTCCAAAGGAAGGAACAACAAGCCCAGCAGGGCGAGGAAACCGAGGCACAAAACGATGGTGGACAGCCTCATCAGCCAGTCGGGGTAGGTCTGGTCAACGATACCGTCCTGGTAGAAGGTGATGACGTTGGTCGAATGCAGCCAAAACGCTACGCCGCAAAAGATGAACAAGGCGAGGCCAAAGGTGATTGCAAGGGGATGTTTGGGTTTCATGGGAAGTCTTTTGGTTGTGGGTGGCAAATTGCAAGGGAACGTCTAGCAGAAGGGGGGCGGAGGGCAAGGGGAAAGGGGGGGCGCGCCTTCGGCGCGGATGAAAAGGTGAACAGTTGAAAGGTTGAAAAGTTGATGGATGGCCCTTGGGTGATTTGTGGGGGATTTGTGGTCTGGCCCCTTCTCCGTTATACCTGCGACCGGCTGACACCGGGTTGGCAGGCGTCGGGACGCATTCCCCGCTGCCCGACAGGGGATCGGTGGTGGTGATCGACCCGTCCGGCATCTGCCAGACCAGCGTGCCGTTGATTTCGCACACGTTGGGGATTCCCCGGCGGCGGTTCTCGTTCTGCGCTTCGCGCACGGCGCGGTTGGCGATGGCCAGCAACTTCGCATCCCATTCGTTCATGGTTCCTCCGTGAAAAGCCGGTAGAGCGATTCCGAAAAGACGGCCGTCCGCCCGCCGGAGTCCTTCCGCGCGACCATGTCCAGTTGCGCCGCGCCGTTGAAGAAGAGCGTCCAGCGGTCCGCGAGCGGGGCATAGAGGGAAAGTTTCGTCGTCATGCCCCGCATCCTACCAAGTCCCCCGCGCCAGTCCCTGACATGCTCAAATGGGCCGAGAACGGGAAGGAGGGGAAAACGGGTTTGCGGCGCCCAATACGGAGCGCGAGGAGGAACGGAGTCACGGAGCGGGTTTGGAGGGGGAGTTTGTTGGAGGAGCTTTTGCACGCGGCAAACGAGGGACGGCGCTCATCCCTTTTTCCGGGTTTCCCTTGTGTACAGCCAAGCGACCGTCGCGCCGCTGATGTTGTGCCACACGCTGAAGATGACCCCGGGGATGGCCGCCATGGGATAGGCGGCAAAGTGGAGCGTGGCCAAGGCTGAGGCAAGGCCGGAGTTCTGCATGCCGACCTCGATGGAGATGGCCCGCGTTTTGGGATCGGCCAGCCGCGCCATCCGTCCCACCAGATGGCCAAGTCCCAATCCGAGGAGGTTGTGGAGCATCACCACGAGGATGATCACCGGACCGCCGGCCAGCAGTTTGGCGGCATTGGCGGAAATGACGATGGCGACGGTGAAGGCGATGGCCACGGACGAAAAAGCGGGAAGATAGTCCGTTGCCTTCCGGGTGAACGCAGGCCAGACGCGATTGACGACGGTTCCCGCCGCGATGGGCAATATGACCACCACCAGGATGCTCAGCAGCATGCCCGCCACGTCCACGTCGACGCTTTTTCCCGCCAATGCCCACGTGAGCGAGGGGGTCATCAGCGGGGCCAGCAAGGTGGACACGCCGGTCATTCCCACCGACAAGGCGAGGTCGCCTTTCGCCAGATAGGTGATCACGTTCGATGCCGTTCCGCCGGGACAACAGCCGACCAGCACCACGCCAAGCGCCAGCGCTTCGTCGAGCCGGAAGGCTTTGGCCAGACCCCATGCCAGCAACGGCATGACGGTGAACTGCGCCAGGCAGCCGATGGCGATGTCCTTCGGGCGGCTGAAGACGATCTTGAAATCGTCCGGGTTCAGCGTCAGGCCCATGCCGAACATGATCACGCCCAACAGGTAATTGATGGTTTTCGTGGGTACCGCTTGCAGCATGCCCGGGAAAGCCAATGCCAGCAAGGAACCCGCCAGCACCAGCACGGCCATGTATTCCGATATGTAATGGCAGAGTTTCTTCATTGCAGGTTTGATGTGCTCGTCGTGTGACCTCGGGAATCCGGGGGCCGTCCCTTTTCCCGCCAATGGTTGGAAAAACGGCCGGAATTGTCAAATGATTGGAAAACATTTTCCGCGCAAGTCAAGCGCAAGTGGAAAACGCGAAGGACGCAAAGGCGTGGTGCGGGCGGAAAGCGGACAGACACTTATCCCGGAAAATTCGGGATAAACTATCCCGGATTTCCGTTTCACCCAATGTTTGCAAGGAGATTTTGATTCCCCCCTTGGGCAAAAAAAGCGGGAAGACTTTTTCGTCGCCGCTATCATGCGGCCGTCAAATCAAGCGAAAGGAGTCTTCCCGTGACCGCTAACATAGCCCCTTCCATCCTCGAAAGCACTTTGAAAAAGCTCTCCGATGCCGTTTTCCCCGATCACGGGAAGATCTTCGGCCAAGCCGCTTTCCGTTTGCTCTCCGCCA
>Ga0310786_10008304_pt1 | contig 13356 bp, 7 predicted proteins | sample AusTroGonzalo_MG_FD_203881 | JGI IMG/M metagenome (GOLD analysis project Ga0310786, IMG submission 203881) | Bovine rumen microbial communities from tropical cattle in Woodstock, Queensland, Australia - Gonzalo_03 (v2) (version 2) | ecosystem: Host-associated > Mammals > Digestive system >... | reverse complement strand
CGTCGACGAAGCCTACAGCGATTTCTCCAGCCAGCCCTCATTGCGTCAGGACTTGCAGAAATATCCCAACCTCATCGTGCTCAACACGATGTCGAAGGCTTGGGGCTGCGCAGCCATCCGTCTGGGTATGGCCTTCGCTTCACAGGACATCATCGCCCTGTTCAACAAGGTGAAATATCCCTATAACGTCAACCTGCTGACACAGCGTCAGGCGCTCGAAGCACTTTCCGACCCCTTCCAGGTTGATAAGTGGGTACGCATGCTGAAGTTAGAGCGCGACCGCATGATAGAAGCCTTCCAGCTTCTGCCCATCTGCAAGCACGTCTATCCCACCGAGGCCAACTTCTTCCTGGCTAAGATGACGGATGCTCAGACTATCTACAACGCCCTTGTCGATCAAGGTGTCATTGTCCGCAACCGCACTCGCGTACAGCTTTGCAAGGACTGCCTGCGCATCACCGTAGGCACCAAGACAGAGAACAACGAACTCATTGCCGCCCTGCGGCAGATGTAGGGTCACTCCCGCTATGCCCATCATCGAGATTTCATCCCTTTCACATCCAGGTGTCGAAGTCTTCAGCACCCTCACGGAAGCCCAGTTGCGCAACCGTGTGGAGCCTACGAAGGGCATCTTTATTGCCGAGAGCCCCAAGGTCATTAACGTGGCCCTCGATGCCGGCTACCAGCCTACCGCCCTGCTCTGCGAACGGCGCCACATCGAAGGCGATGCCCGCGAACTGATAGCCCGCTGTGGCGATATTCCCGTCTATACTGGCGACCGTCAGTTGCTGGAACAATTGACGGGCTACACCCTGACGCGAGGCGTACTCTGCGCCATGCGCCGTCCCGCTCCGCTTCCACTCGAAACGGTTTGTCGCGATGCCCGCCGCGTAGTAGTCATCGACGGAGTGGTCGACACCACCAACATTGGTGCCATCTTCCGTTCCGCAGCGGCCTTGGGCATCGATGCCGTCCTGCTGACCCGCTCGTCCTGCGACCCGCTCAACCGTCGTGCTGTCCGCGTATCTATGGGTAGCGTCTTCCTGGTACCCTGGACGTGGCTTGACGCTCCCCTTACCGCCCTCAACGACTTAGGATTCCAGACCGCCGCAATGGCCCTGAGCGACGACAGCATCCCCTTAGACGCACCCGTCCTGAAGACCATTCCCCGATTAGCCATCATCATGGGCACCGAGGGCGACGGACTATCCCATGAGACCATCCAAGAAGCAGACTACGTAGTACGCATCCCGATGTCGCACCACGTAGACTCCTTGAACGTTGCCGCCGCCGCAGCCGTCGCCTTTTGGGAACTCAGAGGGTAACTGCAAATGACCGTTTAGATATATCCTATGAACAAAGACGAGAAGCGTAAATCACGTCGTAAGCGGCTGATGGGCAATAAGTGAGGGGATGATGGTGAGATGCTTGATGTGAATGTTATTTCACACGAGAAGTAGTAACCAATGCGTTAAAATCGAAGAAGATTGAGAACTATTTAAAGGAGAAATAATATACATCATTCAGCTATGATGACAATTACTATGCTGTGGATATCCGTCATAAGCCGAAAGATGTTCGGATTATCTATGAGGTGAAGAGTGTGTCATGGGAAAATGGTCAGAAAACAGCTCCTATCTGATAGACGAGAGCGGAGACTATCCAGGCAACGCAGGTGGTGTAGACGGCTGCCGTCAGCGCCCAGCGCCACGTTCCCGTCTCGTGCTTGATGGCAATGATGGTGGCAATGCAGGGGAAATAGAGCAGTACAAAAAGCAGATAGGCGTAGGCCACGAGCGGCGAAAGGCCCTCAAAGCCTCCAAGGACGCCCATCGTAGACGCCACAATCTCCTTAGCTCCCACGCCGGCTATCAGCGACACGTCGAGTTGCCAGTTGAAGCCCTGCAGCGCAAATAGCGGTTCTACGGCCTGACCCATACGGCCTATGATGCTCTCAGCCAACGACGGAGCCACGCCCGAGAGACTGAAGTAGCCTAATGCCCATACCAGGATGCTGGCCACAAGGATGACACCACCCATCTTCTTCAGGTACTCCTTACCCTTCTCCCAGGTATGACGGGCAATAGCCTTGGCTGTAGGCCAGCGGTAAGGCGGCAGTTCCATGACGAAAGGCGTATCCTCGCCTGTCAGAACAAAACGCGACAGGATATTGCTGACGATGAACGCCATCAAGATGCCGACGGCATAGAGTGAAATCATGACCAGCGACTGGTAGCGGGCCTCGAAGAACAATCCCGTCACCATAATATATATGGGCAGTCGCGCCGAGCATGACATGAAGGGAAGAACCAGCATGGTGATGAGCCGCGACCGCCGACTCTCGATGGTACGTGTAGCCATCACAGCAGGCACATTACAGCCGAAGCCCATGACGAGCGGTATAAACGACTTGCCGTGCAGTCCCATCTTGTGCATCAGACGGTCCATGATGAAGGCTGCACGTGCCATATATCCTGAGTCCTCCATTAACGAGATGAAGAAGTAGAGAATCAGAATCTGTGGCAGGAAGACAATCACAGAACCCACGCCGCCGATGACGCCGTCGACCAGCATCGAGCGCAGCGGACCGTCGTTCATCGCAGCGCCTATCCACTCACCCAGCCATGCAACACCAGCCTCAATCCAGTCCATAGGGTACTGGCCCAGGGAAAAAGTGGTCTGGAACATGACAAAGAGGATGAGGAAGAAGATGGGGAATCCCACGTACTTATTCGACAGTACGTTGTCTATGAGATGAGACGTGCGGTAGATATTCTCCTTGGTACCCGTCTTGTAGCCTGCCTCCTTCAATGCACCGTTGATAAAGCCGTACTTGGCATCCATGATGGCAGTCTCAGCATCGTCGCCCGTTTCCTCTTGAACACGATTCATGGCGCTCTGACAGGCTTCCTGCAAGGCTACATAGTCCTCGGGACGGTGTTCGCTGCCGAAGTGCTCACGAACGTATTGGGCTATCGTCGTATCGTTTTCCAACAGCTTGATGCTCAGGTAACGGGTAGAGTAACGCTGGCGTATGTGCTCATCAGCCTTCAGAAACTTCTGAATCTGACTAATGCCGCCCTCAATCTCGTGACCATAGTTGATATGAATATGGCGCGTGGCCGACTGCGTCTCGTAGACCTTGATGACAGCTTTAAAGAGATCCTTGACACCCATACCCGTCTTGAACGACGTGGGAACCATAGGCATACCGAAGAGCGTTGACAATACTTTCAAGTCGACAGAATCGCCACGGCGCTCAAATTCGTCGTACATATTCAGCGCACACACCATCCGGACGTTCATGTCGACCAACTGCGTGGTGAGGTAGAGGTTGCGCTCCAGGTTAGAGGCGTCGATAACGTTGATGATGACATCGGGCATCTGTTCTGCCAAGTGCTGACGGACATAGAGCTCCTCAGGGGAGTAACAGGTCAGCGAATAGGTTCCCGGGAGATCGGTCAGACTGAAGTCATAGCCATAGTAACGGGCCTGAGCCTCGGCAGCATCGACGGTCACGCCGCTGTAATTGCCCACATGGGCATGGGCTCCGGAGGCATAGTTGAAGAGCGACGTCTTGCCGCAATTAGGATTGCCAACCAACGCAACTTTCAGATGACGGCGCTGAGCCAGAGCCTCGCTCTTCTCCTTTGATTTCTCGGACGGGCTGACTACTTCTATCATCTCGGCCTCCTGGTGACGCAGCGACACCTCGTAACCCATGACTTTGTACTTCACAGGGTCCTGTAGGGGCGCGTTTTGCAACACCTCCACCTGCTGCCCCTTGACAAAGCCCATCTCGATGATGCGCTTACGGAAGCCGCCGTGGCCTGTCACCTTCACGATGACACCCTTCTGACCTGTCTTCAGTTCTGATAGTTTCATGGGTGCAAAGTTATGAAAAATAATTTGCAACTCGGTTGCATCAGCAGCACAACACAGTAAAATACCTAAAAATGATGACCTCTTAGCGAGTCTCGAGCTTCAGTTTCACCATTTTGAGGGAGGGCGACTTGGCTGTAAGCACGACCTTGCCCGGCTGACGACCGCTACGCAGAATGACGGTACACGAACCATTCCAAAGTGAACGACGATGGCCTACGGTCAGCTCACCAGAGTTAATGTCGCCATTGATAACCCCCACAATACGGGCATTACCCTCTACGTCGAAGTCGACTTCGCTAACGGCTGTCGCCACTCGGCGTCCTTTCTTGTCGACAGCGGTAATACGGACATGCATCAGATCCTCACCGTCAGCCATCCACTGGGTACGGTCGGCCTCGGCAATAAGCTTTTCTGCCTCACCGGTCGTCTCAATCTTATGACGGGCAACAGCCTTTCCGGCATTATAGGCAACAGCTTCGAGGGTACCTGGCTGGTATTCAATGTTGTTCCAGCGCAGCTGGTTACGACGCTTAGGATCCTTCGGGTTCTGCTTACGTCCCAAACTACGGCCGTTGAGCAGCAGTTCCACTTCTTCTGCATTTGTATATACATTGAGCGATAGCTTCTGCCCCTCTACTCTGTTCCAGTGGTCACTCATGTGGTCATTACCCGTCTGAACGTCATTCCACATCTGATTGCCTTGCCGGTCAATAATACCCATATGCACCACAGGTTCCTCAGGACAGAACATCGATTTCATCAAATAAGCCTTCGGCTTGGGTTCCAGATCAATATAGAATACGCCCTGACTCCAACCCTTAGCAGGCCAACCCTGTGACTCGCCTAAGTAATCGATGGCACCCCAATAGGCCAGTCCGATGACACGGTCTAAGTTCATCTCAAAGAAGTTAGGTCCCATAGCAGCCACAGAGGCTTCACTCTGATAGAACGTCATCCAAGGGAAACGACGGCCATCGCCGGGGAAGTACATATATCTATAATTATAAGCCTGCACATCCGTTACCATCGCCAAGTCACAAGGCAAGGAGTCGGTCTCCCAATTGCGGTAGCGGGGATGCATGGCCACCGTCACAAGGCGTGTCGAGTCATACCGTTGTATAAGTGTCTTCTGTAACTTGAACATAGTGACACCAAAATCGTTGAAAGGCTGGTTGGGGTCCTGCTGCAATTCGTTGCCCAGACTCCACAGCACGACGGACGGGGAATTACGGTCGCGCTTTATCCATTCGGGCACGTCTTTCTGCCAAAGTTGTTCGAAGGCTACACGTCCACCAGTATGCTGACGCGTCCACTTATCGTAGAGTTCGTCGACGACGAGGATACCATATTGGTCGCACAACTCTATAAACTCCCGACTATAGGGGTTGTGGGAAGTACGTATATGGTTCACGCCAAACTCCTTCATCAGCTGTATGCGTTTCTCGATGGCTCGCGGATAGGCAGCAGCTCCCAATGCACCAAGGCTATGGTGGTTGGCATAACCCTTCAACAGCACCTTGCGGCCGTTCAGTTTAAAACCAAAGTCGGGGCCGAACTCCAAGGTACGGATTCCGAACTTGGAACTCGTCTGGTCGATGATTCTTCCGTCGTCAGCAAGCAGCGTCACTTCTGCACGATAAAGATTGGGAGTCTCTGTGTCCCACAACTGCGGATTTAGAATCTCCACCTCAGACAATGAGGCCTCAACAGTTCGTGATGCCGACTTACGATTATACTTGAATGTTCCATCGTAAACCAACTGATTATCAGGATTATAAATCTTCGTTCCAATAGTAGTAGTTTTGCTGCGTCCACGATTGGTAAACGCTGCGGAGATGGTCACATATCGATTATCGCGAGTCGTGATATAGAGCGGATGTCGCTCGAAATAAAGCTCACGGTTGGTAGCCACCAAGCGTACACCACGAATCAGTCCGCCACCAGTGTACCACCGCGAATTATTAGGTTCGCGGGTGTCGGCCTTCACTTCAATAACGTTCTGCTGTCCGAACTTTAGACGGTTAGTGACGTCTATTTCGAATCCCAAATAACCATAGTCCGTACCACCAATGTACTCACCGTTCAGATAGACATCGGCCACATAGAGAATACCGTCAAACTGCAACAACAATCGTCGGCCTCGCAACGAGTCGGCAGGCGTCAGCTTATAGCGGTACCATCCAATACCCATTTCCTTGAAGCCACGACTCGACAAACGGCTTTTAATATTGGCTGCCACATCGCTGTCGTCAGCCTTCTCGTCAGCAGCAGGAGCTACCCACGGCTGCTCGATCTGGAAATCATGAGGTAAGTCGACGGTGCGCCATCCCGTGTCGTCAGCAATTGGCTGTTTCATATCGCCGGCGTGAAACTGCCAGCCGAAGTTCAAGTTTTCCACTACCCTCACCTGGGCAGTTACCATTGTTGCCATCATTAAGAGGACGGCTATCAATTGCGGTCTTTTCATTATCTTGTCTTGTTTCAGTGAGATTAGTATTTGGTTGCAAAGTTAACAAATAAATATGAAAAAGGTAAGAAAAGGGGCACCGTTTTACGATTAATTAAAATCTTTGCCCATATTTTTTTGGCAGTTTGAAAAAATAGTAGTACCTTTGGCGACAGATTCAGATAGAAAAACAAGAACTGACACTGAATGTATAGATATAGGCTGCTACTGACGGTTATCATCACCATCCTCTTACAATCGGCTGTAAGAGCACAGCAGTTGCGGGCATCATTGTCCCACTATTCTACGGATGACGGGCTGTCAAGTAATGCCATCGCACAGATTATACAAGATGACTACGGCTATATCTGGATTGCCACCTGGAACGGACTTTCCCGATTCAACGGCTACGAGTTCTACAACTACAAAACAGGTAACGCCAGTCACATCCCTAACCTCCACAATCGCATCTACAGTCTGGTGGCCGACCACCAGCAAAACATCTGGCTGCGTATGTACGATGGCCGCGTCTTCGTACTCAACCGCCAAACAGACCGCATTATCAACCCCTTCGAAAATGTCAGCGGCAGCGAGGACTACCGTACAGACTTCCCGCTGTTCCTGATGAGTAACGGAGATGTCTTAGGTGCCTTTGGCAGCAACGTCGGTATGTATCGTATGCGTTTGGAGAAAGGACAACCCATCATGGATCAGATAACCACCGCCAACATGACCGTCAACTGCATTGCAGAGGGCTATCATGATGACATCTGGGTTGGAACGGAAAAGGGACTGCACCGTATAGACATCGGTAACCTGAGCATCGAGCGCAAGGGACTTTTTGAGGATGAGGAGGTCACAGCCCTCTATTCCAATGGTTATAATGTCTATGCGGGTTGTAAGAGTGGTGCCATCTATATCTACTCCTACGGTCAGGAGCCCGAGAAATTAAGGGGTGCAACTGGCAGCGGCATTATGACCGTCTACGTTGACAGCCATAAGCTGGTGTGGTTTGCCGACAGCCGGAGTGGTGTCAGCCGTCTGACCCCGGACACGCACAACGAGAAGCACTTCGAGCAGTTAGTGCTGACGCCTGAACACGATGGTGTGGGCAGTACATTCAATGAGGTTTCTGGTGTTCTGTGGACGCGTATGAATCACGGCGGCTACGGTTACTATAATCGCGAGACGGACGAGGTGGAGTACTTCCACAACGACCCCTCAAATCCATGGAACCTATCGAACACCGTCAACGCCTGTAGGGAGTTGCCTGAGGGGGTCATCTTCATCTCAACCACCCGCAGAGGTCTTGAGAAACTGGAAATACTCACGGACAACATAACACGCTCCATGCTGGTGCCTAATTCAGAATCACCATTGGATAACGAGATTCGCGGTATGTACTACGACCACAAGCGCAAACTGCTGCTGATGGCCAACAAAAACAATGCACTCTTCGTCATCGCAGAGAATGGTAGCCGTACGGCCATCAACCACGACGACGCAGGCAACCCCATAGGCCGTATCTACGGTATCTCGGAAGACTCCAAAGGCAACTACTGGCTGGCATCCAAAGACCACGGACTGTTCAAGATGAGCCCAAAGGCAGGCGGCGGTTTCTCGCTCACCAACTTCCGTCACGACGACAATGACAAGTATAGCCTCAGCAGCAATGCTGCCTACCAAGCCGTAGAAGACCGCCAAGGCAATATCTGGGTGGTGACCTACGGCGGAGGCGTCAACGTGCTGACCCGCAACAAGAGCGGCAAGTATATCTTCCTGAACGCCAAGAATGAGATGAGGAAATATCCACGCAACTCGCACATGAAGATGCGTACCGTTGCCCTCGACAGGGATGGCCGTGTATGGGCCGGCTCCACCGACGGCATCCTGCTTATGTCGCTCAAGAACGGGAAAATCACCATTGAGAAGATGCAGAACTCAGAGGAGGAGCCCGAGAAGATTCTCATGAGTAATGACATCGTATACTTGGTCAGCGACAAGAACGGATATATGTGGGTGGGAACCAACGGCGGTGGACTAGCACACGCCACGGGCAAGGACTCAAAGGGAACTTGGCTGTTCGAGTCGTTCGGCACAGAGGACGGACTGCCCTCTGAGGAGATCAAAGGCATGACCTTCGACCATAATGGCAATGTGTGGTTTGCCACAGACCATATACTCTGTTCCTACGACGTATCGAAGAAGATTTTCACCACCTATTCCAACCTTGACGGCGTCGACGAGACCATGTGCTCCGAGGGAGCAGCCATATCTTTACCTAACGGTAACATCCTCTTCGGCACGCTCAACGGATATTACACCGTTGACCGCAAGAAGCTGATTACTGACAACGGCTCCATGCTCAAACTGCGCATCACGGACTTCTTCATTAACGATAAGCTGGTAAGTCCCAACCTCAACGATTATTTCGACTACTACGTACCTGAGGCTAAGCGTGTGGTACTGACAAACCACGACCTCAGCTTCAGCTTCCGCTTTGCAGCTATGAACTACCAGTTGCAGCACCGCATGAACTATCAGTACAAGCTTGAAGGCTATGACATGGAATGGCGTAATGCCGACAAAAAACGCTTGGCCTACTATGCTAATGTGCCCACAGGTACCTATCGTTTCAAAGTCAAGGCTTTCCTTCTGGAGTCACCCGACAAGTATGATATGCGCACCATCGAGGTCGTGGTACCACCCTACTTCCTGCTCTCAAGCAATGCCGTCTGGATCTATATGCTCGGCATATTAATAGTTTCTCTGATACTCATGTTCTGGCGTCAGCATCGTATAGCAGCCAAGCAGCAGAAGGTACTTAAGCTCGGACCGCAGGAGATAGCCTTCGTCAACAACAAAGACTACGACTTTGTCAAAGAGCAACTCAACTGGCTTGAGACACAATTCACAAACCCGCAGTTGAAATCGGAGGATATGATAGCCAAGTCCGGACTGGAGCGGGAAGAGTACCTCCAACAGTTGATGAATCTCACAGGAATGACACCTAAGGAATTCATTAGTGACTTCCGTATGAAGAAAGCTATCATGTTCGTAGAAAACACCACCGACACGATAGCCCAGATAGCGGAAAAGACTGGCTTCAGCGACCCCGTCTACTTCACGCGAGCCTTCAAGCAAACTACTGGACTGACACCTTCGAAGTACCGTGAGCAGATGGCAGGACAGAAGAACGGTGAACAGACGGAAACAAATAAGACGGAAACTGAAGAGACAGACGAATATGAAATAATAGAATAAGGTATAGGGGCGAGTACCTGATAGATCGGGATACTCTACAATAAAACAACCCTCGGGATGACTTCTCTTGTCAATGGCGGGCCATGTTATTACCCTGTATAGGGGAGCTTCAAAAGAGCCGGTGGATTACAAAGACAGAGAGCGCCCATATCGTGTGAAACAGGAGTTTTCACCAAATCATCGGTACGAGCCCCTTTTTTATTGACAATTGAAAGTAGAAAAATATGTTTTCTGGAATTATCGAAGAATTTGCTACTGTCGTAGCTATCAAGCATGATCGCGAGAATATTGACTTCACGCTCACCTGCTCGTTTGTCGATGAGCTGAAGATTGACCAAAGCGTTGCTCATAATGGCGTATGCCTTACTGTCGTATCCATTAACAACAACCAGTATACTGTCACTGCCATGAAGGAAACCCTCGACCGCTCTAACCTCGGGCTACTCCATATTGGCGACAAGGTCAACATTGAACGTTCCATGCTGATGAACGGACGACTCGACGGGCACATCGTCCAAGGACACGTTGACCAGACAGCCCGTTGCACCGCTATGGAAGATGCCAATGGCTCCACTTACTTCACCTTCCAATACGATTACAACCCAGAGATGGCCCGTCACGGATACTTTACGGTCGACAAGGGCAGCGTCACCGTCAATGGTGTCTCCCTCACCGTCTGCCATCCCACCCGTGATACTTTCCAGGTGGCCATCATCCCCTACACTATGGAGTACACCAACTTCCAAGACATCCGCGTCGGAACGGTCGTCAACATTGAATATGACATTATCGGCAAGTACATTGCCCGTCTGCAAGAGCTCTAATAATAGCATCGCGACACTGTTCCATCAGCCATTTAGGAGTGGAGGTAGCACCGCAGATGCCAACAGTCTCAACGTTGTGAAGCCAAGCAGGGTCTATCTCACTGGGGCCCTCCACGAGATGGGTATTGGGATTGACCCGACGACACTCGTTATACAGCACTTTTCCGTTACTACTCTTACGACCACAGACAAAAAGGATGAGGTCATGGCGTGAGGCGAACTGCGAGATGTTAGGCATGCGATTGGCGACAGAACGGCAGATGGTGTCGAAACTCTTGAAGGTAGCCGTAGGAGCGATGTGTTGCTGGATGTAGTCGATGATGCGGTGGAACTCATCGAGCGACTTCGTGGTCTGCGAGTAGAGGTAGATGTCGCGGGTGAAGTCGAGCTTCGTCACTTCATCGAAATTCTCAATAATGATGGCATTGCCCTGCGTCTGGCCCACCAGCCCGAGGACTTCGGCGTGGCCTTTCTTGCCGAAGATGACGATGGAAGCCTCCCCCAGTTGGGGGAGGTGGGTGGGGGCTTCGTATTGCTTCTTGATGCGCTTCTGCAGCTGCAGCACCACGGGGCAGGTGGCATCGATGATCTCGATGTTGTTACGACGGGCCAGTTCATAGGTCTCAGGCGGTTCGCCGTGGGCACGGAGCAGGACCTTGACGTTGTGCAGGCGCTCCATCTCAGCGTGGTCGATAGTGATGAGTCCCATCTGCTTTAGCCGCTCACACTCCATACCATTATGAACAATATCGCCGAGGCAATAGAGCGTCGTGCCCTTTGCCAGTTCCTCCTCAGCTTTCTTGATGGCGGTGGTCACACCGAAGCAGAAGCCGCTGCCGTTGTCAATCTCGATGGTCATAGGCTTTTGAAGTAAAGGTCGAGGAGATCTTGAGCAGCAATAAAACTGGTCTTCTGACCGGCGAGCACCGATTGCTCAGCCAACTCCAGTTGCGACTGTATCATTTTATTATGATAGAACGATGACTTGAGGTTCTCGTTGATGGACTCATACATCCAGTATTTGGCCTGCTCGTTGCGACGGTGTTCGAAGTAACCGTTAGCCTTGACGAAATCCACATACTCATAGATCATATCCCAAATTTCCTTGATGCCCGTGCCGTAGAAGCCGCTGTAGCACAAAACCTTGGGTAGCCAGCCGCTATCAGGCATGGGGAAGAAATGGAGGGCATTGCGGAAGTTGGTGGCTGCCATCTGACAGCGGTCGACGTTGTCACCGTCGCACTTGTTGATGACAATACCATCGGAGATTTCCATGATGCCGCGCTTGATGCCCTGCAACTCGTCGCCCGTTCCTGCTACCTGAATAAGCAGGAAGAAGTCGACCATCGAGTGACAAGCCGTTTCTGACTGCCCCACCCCAACGGTCTCGACGAAAATCTTATCGAAACCAGCCGCCTCACAGAGGATGATGGTCTCACGGGTCTTGCGGGCCACACCACCCAATGAGCCTGCTGACGGGCTGGGACGGATGAACGAAGCGGGGTGTTGTGCCAACTTCTCCATGCGCGTCTTATCGCCAAGGATGCTGCCCTTGGTGCGTTCCGAACTTGGGTCGATGGCCAGTACAGCGAGCTTGCCGCCGTGCTCCTTCAGCACGTGGATACCAAACTCATCGATAGAGGTGGACTTACCAGCGCCGGGGACACCGCTAATGCCGACACGAATGCTGTTGCCACTGTAAGGCAGGCAACGATTAATGACCTCCTGTGCCTTGGCTTGGTGGTCGGGGTTGACACTCTCGATGAGCGTTACGGCCTGTGAGAGGATGGTGACATCACCCTTCAGGATGCCCTCTACCATCTCGTCGACAGACAGTTCGCGGCGACGGATGCGGTTACGCTTCAAATAGGGATTGATAATCGACTGCTGCTCGACGCCGCTGTTAACTTGCAGTCCGGCAAACTCGGCACTATTCTCTGGATGTTCCATTATGATGGGGAGTTAGAGGATACTGTTGATGGTGATGACCACCTTCGATAATTTCGGGTCGTTGGTTATCATGAGTACACGCGGGGCGGTGCGGGCCTTCTTCAAGTCAGCAGCCACACCGGTAATCTTCAACTTCGTCGACTCACCGGGCATCAGTCGGCTCTTACCAAGCGTCACCTTCAGTCCACGGGTGAACATCTGAAGTGACGTGATGTCGAGACGCGAATGACCGATGTTGGTCAGTTCGATATCACCCGATTTCTTGGAACGGCCGCCGAAGTCGAGTACCAATGCCGTATCCGACAACACCAGCTGCGGAGCGTTCTCCATCTGCTTGACAGGTGGCAATAGGACGGCCGACACGCCAACCTCAATGTCGCTCTTCACCTTCTGCCCCAACTGCTGAGCCAAGAAGACGGAGGTCTGTGTCAGACCGTAGTCGCGTATTTTCTCTGAGTTCAGCGTGAAGACTATTTTACCGCTGCGGCCAGGATTCAACAGTTCGGGGAATGCCGTTGCCGAGAGGTAAGGCGGCAGGTGCAGCACGTTGGGCTGCATGACGGACGAACTGTTGTTCATAATACGCATCTCACAGGTGAGTTGGTCACCTTTCTTCACATTGTCGAACTCCAGTTCGTTGGCATCGCTCAGCAGACCGCCGAAATCATAGGGATAAGACCCGCTATAGTCCATGAGGTCAGCCAGCACCACACCCGTCATCGTAATATAGACAGGCTCCTTCGAACCGTTCGATATAATAGCTGCCTGTTTATTGAAGTGTCCTAACATACGAGCATCGTAGGTCATGCGGATGGTGAACTTGTCGCCAATGCCAATCTCGCCCTTCGGGTATTCCACCTTCGTGCAATTACAGTCGGGCTGCACGTCCTGAATAACAAGTTTGCGCAATCCTTTGTTTCGCATCTCGAAGGTAGCCGTCACAGGTACTTCATACCCCGTACGGCCAATGTCGATGGTCTTTTTTGT
>Ga0310786_10008303_pt1 | contig 13356 bp, 12 predicted proteins | sample AusTroGonzalo_MG_FD_203881 | JGI IMG/M metagenome (GOLD analysis project Ga0310786, IMG submission 203881) | Bovine rumen microbial communities from tropical cattle in Woodstock, Queensland, Australia - Gonzalo_03 (v2) (version 2) | ecosystem: Host-associated > Mammals > Digestive system >... | reverse complement strand
CAGCCACTGGTCGTTCTGACTATACTCCTTTAGTGTCACTTTTGCCATAACTTATTATTTGCCTGCAAGATACAACTTTTTGACGACATAAACAAAAAAGGCTGCCAAAACTTTTTGGACAGCCTCCTACAATCATTTAATTTTCAAATATTCAAATCTTTGAACTAGAAACCAGAACGGCGAAGCCATACATTGTACTGTCGCGGCGCGCCACGACTCAACAAGAAATGGCGAAGCCATTGAAACAAGAAACCAGAAACAGCGAAACGCCGTAGACACAGAAACGAAACTGGGCTAAAAGGCTAAAAAGAAGTGAAGACTGAAAGTCTAGCAGAAGACCTGTTCAACAGAAGACCAGCCTATCTGTCCGCAAGACTGCGAGGCTGTCAGACTGTTAGACTTTAAGCCTTCGAGCCTGTAAGCCCAGAACGGCGTCAGCCCTAAAATCCCAATTTTATCTTGTCATTTATCTTCTTCACCACCTCGTAGGTCTTGAGGATAGTATCGACGTTGACTTCGGGAGACTTGTTGTAAAGAATTGATTTTGCAAATGACGTAAACTCGTCGTAATAGACATTGTTGGGCCTTACCATAATCTGCTCGACGCTCAAATCGCCTACCGACTGGCTAAAGAACGATGGGTCGTCCACATCACCACGCTTTTTGACAAGTGACGCCTTATTTGCAAGCATGTCGATATTGGTATAGCTGTCGCGGCAGTAGAAAGTCATCTTGTGGGAATCGTCCTCGGCAATACGGCTGGCTACGAAATGAGCCACGCAACCATTGTAAAACTCGATGCGAGCATTTATGACATCTGGCGCAACCGATGGCATCTGTGTTATAGCAGAAGCACTCGCGTAGATGTTCTTCACATTCGACTTCACCACACTAAGCACGATGTCAACATCATTTATAAGCATATCCATAAGCACAGAGCAGTATTCGCTAGCTGAATTGAAACGCTTATGGTTTACCGACTGTATGAATCGCGGTGAAACAATGAACGGCTTTGCCGAAAGGAAAGTATTGTTGAAACGATGGTGGAATCCCGCCTGCACCTTTACATTGGCCTCATCGACTATACTCGACAACTTGGTAACATCGGTACTGCAATATGAAGAAGCAGGTTCAAAAAACACATGTTTCGAGGACTTTACCAATGTTTTTATTTCTTCCAAGCTAGTTGCAGGCGAAACAGCGATTACAGCATCTACATTGTTGAGGAATGTGCCTTCCTCGTCGAACTCGCGCAGATGCAATTTGGTGTCGCCATGCTCTGGCTTTGCAGAATACATACCGACAACATCCAGTTCGGCCACGTCGAGAATGTTCTCCACCATTCCCACAGTGCTCGAATCAATGCTTCCGTAAACGCCAGTCCTTATCATTCTTAAAATTTGCCATACAAAAATATCTCGGCTTTCATTCTCATTTTCAACCTTCAGACATCTTTTTTCAACTGCTTGATGTTAAAGCCAACAAGACCGCCCCCAACAAGTCATTCACACTACGAGTATAACAACTGCACTTGACGATTGAAGGAACAAACATTACACGCCTCGCACAAAAAAAGTCAAAAAAATATTTGCCACTTCGACAAAAAGCAGTACTTTTGCAGTCCGAAAATGATGGTCCAGTAGCTCAGCTGGATAGAGCAACGGCCTTCTAAGCCGTAGGCCACAGGTTCGAATCCTGTCTGGATCACAAAAGCACTGGGGACAGTGCTTTTTTTGTTAAACAATAGACTAAAGGTGTATATGCTGCCTAGTTTTCAGGAAATATTGCGGGGAATCGGAATCGACCTCGACAGCTATGAAAAACTGCTTGCCGAAACAATCGGATCAGACAGCAGCAGCTTCAAATACCTGATTGACAAAATTTTCGCAGCAAAAGGGAAACGCATACGTCCTCTGCTCGTTTATCTGTCGGCAAAAATTTTCGGAACAACAAACATACACACCGACAGGGCAGCATTGACAGTCGAAATCCTTCATAATGCCACACTTATACATGACGACATTGTAGATGAAGCCGAACTGCGCCGCAATATGCCTACGCTCAATGCTACACAAGGCAACAAGGTGGCAGTTCTCACTGGCGACTACCTGTTTGCAAAAGCTATAAGCATAGCCGCCCAGAATGGCGAACATGCAATTATCGACATGCTTATGCCAACAGTCTGCGCAATGAGCGAAGGCGAACTCCTGCAACTCGACACTACCGAATTCTGCACCGATGAAAAACGCTACTTCGACATCATTTTCAGGAAAACCGTTTCGCTCATAGCATCGTGCATGAAAATCGGTGCATATACAGCAGGGGCAAACGAACAGCAAATTTCAGCAATAGGCAAAATCGGAGAAAAAATCGGCTACATCTTCCAGATAAAAGATGACATGCTCGACTATTCTTCAAATGGCAAGACCGGTAAAGAAAGCGGAAACGACATCAAGGAAAACAAGGTTACAATGCCACTCATCTGCGCATGGAACAACATGTCGCACAGCGAACAAGCAGATTTTCAACAGCTTTGGAACAGTCCTCGCACTGCCGAAAACATTGAGTATATTCGCAAGGCAGTAATCGCAAAAGACGGACTGGAAGACAGCCACAAACGCACAAACGAAATTAAGGAAGAAGTTTTCGCCCTTATCGACACGTTGCCACAAAGCGACTACTGCACTTATTTAAAGCAAATTACAGAATACATCATAGAAAGAGAAAACTAGAACGCCATGAAGCAAGTTGAGATAACCCACGCAAAGAACGGATTCGGCAAAGCCCTGGCCGACCTTGCCGACAACGATAAGCGAATCGTATGCCTAGGACTCGACATTACCAATTCAGTCGGCATGAACTTTTTCAAGGAACGCCATCCCGAAAGGTTCTTCTCGATGGGCATTGCCGAACAGAACGCCGCAGCCACGGCAGCTGGACTAGCATTGTCGGGCAAGATTCCGGCATTCTCGACATACGCGGTATTCTCGGCTTTGCGCAGCATCGACCAGATTCGTGTTTCAGTATGCTACAACAACCTTCATGTAATCATCGGTGGTGCACACGCAGGAATCTCAGTCGGTCCTGACGGCGCAACACACCAAGCACTCGAAGACCTTGCAATAATGCGTGCTATGCCAAACATGACAGTCCTCAGCCCATGCGACGAAAACCAGACTTACCTTGCCACTGTTGCAGCCGTAAAGCAGTTGAACACACCTTGTTACATCCGCTACGGACGCGAGGCTGTTCCGAACTTCACCGACAAGAACGACAAGTTTGAAATCGGCAAGGCTCAGTGGCTTAGGCACGGCAAGGATGTCGGACTTATAGCCACAGGTTCTATGGTATGGACGGCACTAGAAACTGCAGAACGCCTTGAGGCAAACGGAATTTCTGCCGCCGTGATGAACATTCACACGCTGAAGCCAATCGATAAGGAGGCAATTGTAGAAATTGCAAACGAAACCGGCAGAATCGTCACCATCGAGGAACACCAGATTACAGGCGGACTTGGCGGAGCTGTTGCCGAAGCCCTTGGCGAACACCGTCCAACCCCGATGAAAATAATAGGTATGCCAGATTGCTTCGGAGAATCGGGAAAGCCAGCCGACCTGCTTCACAAGTTCGGACTTGATGCCGAATCCATAACAGCAAAAACATTGGAATTCATTCACAAATAAACCGACGGCAATGTGCAAGATAACAGTTAATAACCTTGACGAACTTCGCGATGCAGCCAAGCGTTTCCTTGAAATAGTTGGCGATGCGAAGATTTTTGCCTTCTACGGCGAAATGGGTGTAGGTAAAACGACTTTCCTAAAGGAACTTTGCCGCGAAATGGAAGTCGAGGACGAAATCACCAGCCCCACCTTTGCCATCGTAAACGAATACTACTCAAAGAAATACGGACAGATTTTCCATTTCGACTTCTACCGCATCGACGACCTTCGCGAGGTTTACGACATGGGCTTCGAGGAATACCTTGAAAGCGGAGCCTACATTTTCATGGAATGGTCGGAAAAAATTGACAACATTCTACCAGATGGCATAACTAAAGTCATTATCACACAAGACGATAAGCAGGTAAGGACGATAGTGGTGCGGAAAGCATAGAACATTTTCCGATTGTTTTAATTTATGCTGACAATTGTCTTGGTATAAGATTTATAGGATTATGCAGGAGGGAAATTATTCAAATCAACATCACAGGACAAGCTATCGTGCACAATGGCACAATTACAATGGTGGAATGTATTTTATAACCACCTGTACCAAGGACAAGGAACATTATTTCGGTGATATTGTCAATGGGCAGATGAATCTGACGGAAATCGGCAAATGTTTGAACGAACAAATCATCAAAATCCCAGAAATGCGGGCAGATATGAATTTGGAAATTCCATTGTTTGTCATAATGCCCAACCATGTACATCTGATTATTACAATTGGTGAAAATAAATATAATACGCCATCCCGTGGGGACACAACACATTTTGATGACACGACGCATTGTAGAGGCGCAATGCATTGCGCCCTACAATTGGCACCACAAATGGCGAAACAAATCATTGTGTGCCCACAGATGGCGAACCGATGAACAAATTTTCACCGCAATCGAAAAATCTGGCATCCGTTATCCGTGGAATAAAAATATCGACAACCACATTTGCGCGTAAAAACCAAATTCCATTCCAATGGCAGCGTTCTTTCTACGACCGCATCATCCGCGATACAGATGAAATGAACCGCATTGCCGAATACATTGAAAACAATGTGGCTGAATGGGATACAGAAAAAACAGATGACAACAATGCATTGTACCCATATTTCAATGACATATTGTCGACTATTATGATTTAATGGCAAGATGTACTTAGCAATATTTTTACCTATGTTTTGGAACAAAATTCTCTAAATTTTACCTATGCTTTAAAACAATTTTAACCAAACTTTACCTATGTTTTGAAACAATTTCAATCAAATTTCACCTATGTTTTGAAACAAAATTTGTTAAAAATTACCTATGTTTTGAAACAAATTATTATCTTTGCAGCGTGATTTAAAATTGATGTTCAGATGTTTAGGCGAAAGATAACAGAATCTCTGGAAAAATGGGCAAATAAGGAAAACCGCAAGCCCCTTGTGCTAAGAGGTGCACGACAGGTTGGAAAGACCACTGCCGTAAACGAATTCGGCAAACAGTTCGACAACTACCTATATGTAAATATGGAGCGCGATGCCAACCTAAAGCTATTCGAGGAGACAGATGATGTGCATGCGCTGCTCGAAATGTTATTTCTGAGTTGCAATGTAAAAAAGAAAAACGGACGGACTCTGCTGTTTATCGACGAGATACAAAATTCGCCAAAGGCAGTTGCCAAACTGCGCTATTTCTACGAGGACAGCCCCGAGATATTCGTCATAGCCGCAGGCTCGCTGCTGGAGACAATGCTCGACAGGCACATATCGTTTCCTGTGGGCAGGGTGGAATATATGGCAATGCACCCTTGCTCGTTTCACGAATACTTGTGGGCAATAGGCGAAGAACGCTTTGCCGACCCAATAATGGACGCATCGCTGCCTTCGGCATTCCACGACACCATGAACGGACTTTTCAATACATACGCACTTATAGGCGGAATGCCAGAAGTAGTAAAGACATACGCAGCAAAAAGAGATGTGTTGTCGCTGTCGGAAAAATACAGCCAGCTAATAACTTCGTACAAGGACGATGTAGAAAAGTACGCACAGCGCTCGTCGCAGATAAATGTGATAAGATACATACTCGAAAATGGCTGGGCATTCGCAGGAGAGGCAATAACTCTCGGAAACTTTGCCGAATCTTCGTACAAGGCACGCGAAACTGGTGATGCTTTCAGAACCATGGAGAAAGCTATGTTGCTAGAACTTGTTTATCCGATAACCAATGAAAATATTCCTATAGTTCCAGATTTAAAAAGGTCGCCAAAACTTATATGGCTCGACATAGGACTGGTAAACTATGCATCGCGCATACAGAAGGAATACCTATATAGCAACGACCTTCTGGACACATGGAAAGGAAAGTCGGCAGAACAAGTTGCAGCCCAGGAACTGGCAACGCTTACCGATGATTTCGGACAGAAACGCAACTTCTGGGTCAGAGCACAGAAAGGCGCAACATCAGAAATCGATTTCGTGTATCCATACGAAAACAACATAATACCGATAGAAATAAAAAGCGGACACAATGCGCATCTAAAGTCGTTGCACCAATATATGATAAAAGCGCAGCATCGTCTTGCAATAAGGATATGGTCGGGCAAATTCTCAATAGATACCGTAAATGATGCGAGCGGCAAACCGTTCAAATTGGTGAACCTACCATTCTATTTTATGTCAGCACTCCCAAAGATAGTAGAGCGCGAAATATAATTCATTTTCGCTCCCATTATATCACATAACCACCTGAAAATAAACACTAAGCACCATTTATTCTTCCTATCAGCAGTCCCCATATAAAAAAATCACCAAGATTGAATTTCCTATCGAAAAAAGTTGTATCTTTGCACCGCAATTCGCGGATGTGGCGTAATTGGTAGCCGCGCTAGACTTAGGATCTAGTGCCGAAAGGCGTGGGGGTTCGAGTCCCTTCATCCGTACTAGCAACCGCATTTACAAAATGATGCGGTTTTTTAAATTATAAGAATTTGTATTTTGTTAATTATTAAAGAACTACCTAATGGAAGTTGTAAAAAACCAAATTGACGATTTAAACCTTACGCTGAATATCAGCATTAGTAAGGAAGACATTGCAGAAAATGTAGAAAAGACCTTGAAAACCTATCGCCAGAAAGCAGAAATCAAAGGTTTTAGAAAAGGCAACGCACCTATGGGACTTATCAGAAAAATGTACGGTCAGGCAGTTTTGGCCGATGAGTTGAACAAGTCGGTAGGAAAGGCTCTCAGCGATTACATTGAAAACGAAAAGCTCAACATTCTCGGTGAACCGTTGCCAAACGAAGGCACAAAGACAATAGACCTTGCAAAGGACGAAAATTTTGAATTCGCGTTTGACCTCGGCATTGCACCTGAATTTGAAATAAAACTCTCGAAGAGGGACAAACTCAACAAGTACATAATCAAGGCTGAAGAAAAGGACATCGAAAAATACATCGAAGGATACAGAAGCCAGTACGGAAAATACGAGGATGTTGAAAAGGCTACCGAAAAGTCGCTCCTGACAGGAAGCCTCACACAAATTGGCGAAGACGGTTCGGAAATTGAAGGCGGAATAAAGAACGAGGAAGCAAATCTCGCTATCGAATTCATAAAGGACGAAGCTATAAAGAAACAATTCCTCGGCTCGACCGTTGACACAATCATCGACTTCGACATCAAGAAGGCATTCGAAGAAGAAGCTAAGATTGCTGTAATGTTGAAAACTAAGAAGGAAGAAGTTGCCAATATGACTCCTAACTTCCGTCTTGTCGTTAAGACCGTAAAGGAATACAAGCAAGCTGAAATCAATCAGGAATTGTTCGACAAGTGCTTCGGCAAGGACACTGTAAAGAACGAGGACGAATTCAAGACCCGAATCGCTGAAGACATCGCTGCTTCGTTCAAGCGCGAAAGCAAATACAAGATGATGCTCGACCTTAAGGAAAAGCTCACCAAGAAACTTGACCTCAAGCTTCCGGAAGAATTCTTGAAACGCTGGGTAAAGGTTACAAACGAAAAGCTCACCGACGAAGAAATCAACAACGAATTCCCGAAGTTCCTCGACGACCTCCGTTGGACTCTCATCAAGACCAAGGTTGCTAAGGACAACGACATAAAGGTTGAGAAGGAAGAACTCGAAAAGGCAGCAAAGGATATGGTTCTAATGCAGTTTGCACAGTACGGAATGTCATATATTCCTGACGAATATGCAGACAAGTACGCAAAGGAACTCCTACAGAAGGAAGACGAAGTTCGCCGCATTTACGAACACGAACTTGAAGACAAGGTTGTTGACTTCCTTGCAGAACAAGTAAAACTCGAAGACAACGAAATCACAGTCGACGAATTCATGAAGCTGTTTAAGTAGTATAAGTTATTGGTTAATAAATAAAAAGGTCTCGATATGAGACCTTTTTTGTTTTGTATGCATTACACGTATGTGCAATTAACGAACAATAAAAAAACTGCACTTTATTGGTGCAGTTTTTATTAATTTCAAGATGCAAGTAATTGTTATTTCATGCTTTCGAAAGCACAATACCACTTGCCATCAAGTTTTTTTGCAATAAGATCCATAGGTGCTGTTGTTCCCATCATTGAAACTTCAATTTTAACAGTTGCTTTTTCACCATCAATCTTTTCATCTATTACTTTGTAATCTTTAAACATAGCAGAATACATTTCGCCAAGTTGTTTTAATTGATCCTCATTTTCAAATTCTTTATCTGCTTCTTTCTTTTCTTCTGAACTTGCAGAAACATACTCATAAGTGCTAGTCATTGCTTCCTTGACATGTCCATTAGTCATGTTTTTTAGAAAATTTTCAACTGCTTCAGTTGGTGTGGAAGCACCATTATCAGCTGAATCCGACGAACATGATGACATTGCAAATGCCATAGCTACTGCTGCCAATATTATAACTATTTTTTTCATACCTTTATTTATCTATATTTTTATTAAACTAATTTTTATCGTTACCTTATTTTTATTGAGAATACTTATAAAAATAAGCGAAAAAAGAGGTAACAGCGTACCCCTTTTTTATTCTTCAAAAAGAAAGTTTAGATTATTCCTTATCATCCTTCTTTTCTTCCTTCTTTTCACCACCTATTTTGTCAGCAGCTTCACCAATCTTTTTTACACAATCAAGATCTAATTCCTTCATTGCTTCAGTAAATTCTTTCTTTGCATCTTCGTCAAAATCTTTTTTGCCTTCCCAGCCTTGAACTACCTTAACTTTAGCATCACAATCCTTTGCTTCTTTGAATGCTTTAACATCATCTTTTGTTACATTACCAGCACAGCTAGAAAATGCGAAAGCTGCTACGAGTGCGATAGCACCAATAAATAATAATTTTTTCATACGTTTAAATATTTAATTTTTTTAATTAAGGGACACAATTAAAAGTTGACTTTGGACGTCCCACTTTATCCTCATCAACTACGTTTGCAAAGATATACACTTTTACAATAATACGAAATTTTTTTAACTTTTTTTTAAAAACTTAATAAACATTTCCTTTCTTACCAACAACGAACTATATATCAACAACATACAACAATAGACATTTGTAATTCTTATATTAATTGTGGAAAAATATTTGACAACAAGAAGTCGTTTCGATTAGTTGCGACATCATTTTCTAATAATAATTTCCTTTCTGAAGCCAATTCCATTGCTATAGTGCCCCGATACAATAACCCTTTTCGTACATGCAGCAGGAAGAAATATTATCCGTGCTTTCCTGCCGGCAGTGCTAAGTATGATTCCATTTTCGGCTTTCCAGTATATGTCTTTTATATTACCGCCAGAAATGTAGTAGCTTAGTGCGTCGTTTTTATCGTGGACAATTTTTGCAGGTTTTGGGATAAGCTCATCTATGAAGAATGATGTCACCGAATCCTGAATGAAATAGAAATACGGCACTAGCTTGTTGTTTTTGTCCACATGCAGGCTGTGCCCTCCACCAGGGGTCGTATATAGTTTGCTTCTATTGCCCAATGCCTTCGCCTTTTTGTTTATTTCGTACGAACCGTACATCTTGTTTGTGATGGCTTTGTTTAAAGGCATAGATAAATTCATTGTCCTTGCAAATGACCTTATTGTAAGACTACTGCTGTTCTTTATTGCCATCTTTATAGGATCAAGTATATCCTTGAAGGGATAGTCGTATCCGTATGGCACTATGTTGTCAGCATCGCCATGAAATGAAATTATAGAGGTCTTGGCATTGGCAATCATACTTATGTCGTGAACAGCCCCCCACATATTTGCCACTGCCCTAATCGAAAACTTGTCCTTGTATTGCGATGATACCGACTCAATGTCACCAAGGTCGTCCCTCAATGCTGTTCCTTTTGTTGTTTTTGGCCTGTTGTTGTTTCTCATGAAAGCAAGGTTGAGCGCAGTAATGGCTCCAGCGCTTGTTCCTCCAGCAAAAATCCAATCTGTATTTATCCTATATGTAGCAGCATTGTGAACCATGTAGCGCATAGCGGCATGCGCATCTTGCACAGCACGGTAACCGGCACGGTCTATCTGCCCGGCACTTGGCAGGAACCCCATCCTGTAGTTTATAGAAGCAACAACAAAACCCATTGCTGCAAAATGATTGCTCCATTTCTCGTATGCCTCCGAAGCCTTGTCACCGTTGAAAAATGCACCTCCGTGTATTAGCATCAGTAAAGGACGCAACTTGCAGGTGTCATCCTGAGGCGTATATATGTCAAGCTTCAGGGACAAGTCACGAGGCGACACGTTGTACTTCATAGCCTCTCCAAGCTTGTCAACGTATGATTTTGCAAACGACTCCTTCTTTTCTGGATTATAGCTCCAAAATCCTTTTGCGCTACCATATACAATATCCCTCTTCACCGACACCTTGTATTTTTCTTTCTGAAATTGAGATTCCACTTCCTTATATGAAGGCTCCTTGTATTTGTAAATACAGAATTTCTTCTTCTCCTTCCCTACGCTGTATTCGCCAATAACGCTGTCCTTGCTTATTATTGTAGGCGTAATTTTGGAAGGAAATTCCGTATCATTAATGCTGACCTCACACTCTTTTCGCCCGGCGACAATAGTCAGACTTTTTTCTTCTGCAATTGCAGTTTTGCCAACCTTGTAGCTCTTGCCAATAATATTGTACTCTGAAATGGAATCGAATTTTAAAATATAGGTATCGTCATCGAATTGCGCAATATAGTAACAATTGGTCTCGATTTCGGAAAGGTTTATCTTATGGCACGCAGAAAACATCAGCGCGAGCACAATAATTATCAATATGGTAGCTATACGGTTCATATTAACCATATTATTGTAATACAGGTAGCTACTGAAGCAATTAATGATAGGAACAGACATATACAACCGCAGCCACAGCCATAAATGCTGTCATCGCAATAGCGGATGATCACCAAGCATAGCACAAAGACTATTATTGCTGCAACTATTCCAAGCGTAATGTCCATCCCTTTTTTGCCGACAAAGGTACTCATTTCTATTTAATGTCCAATGAATAGATTTTATAAAATATGCATAAGAAAACATTCAACCCAGAAAGCCATAAGATATATTTTTACTGTACTTTCATTTGCATGATGTGCCCCAGTAGCAATAAAATTTATAATTTTGCGCGCAAATAAAAATTGACTTGGAACAGATAGACAGAACAAGGGAACTGGAGACGAAAGACATACGTCAATTGCTGTGGAGATATGCAATCCCCGCAGTTGTAAGCCAAATCATTGCGTCTATCTACAATATAGCCGACCGCATCTTTATTGGACAAGGAGTTGGACCGTTGGCAATAGCAGGACTGGCGATAACCATGCCAATAATGAATCTTATTCATGCTTTTGGGTCGTTGGTCGGAGTCGGATCTGCTTCTCGCATGTCGATAGTACTTGGCAAAAAAGATGTACGATGGGCAGAGAAAATCCTTGGCAACAGCACAATATTTACATTTGTTCTCGGTGCATTGTTCGTTAGTTTCAGCTACATTTTCATGAACAACATACTTATGGCTTTCGGTGCAACCGACGAAACAGTAGGCTATGCGCGCGAATACATGTACATTGTGCTTCCCGGTATGTTCTGTACCACTCTCACTTTTAATCTTACGGGATTAATAAGGGCTTCGGGGTATCCTATAAAGTCGATGGTAATACTTGCAAGCGGGGCAATTCTCAATGTTATTCTTGACCCTATATTTATTTTCTTATTTGATTGGGGTATAGCAGGAGCAGCATGGGCAACCACCATTTCGATGACGGCAACTGGCATTGTATCGGTATTGCACTTTGTAAAACGCAGCTCGTTTATTCGCTACAAAACGCACTGCTGGGCTATCAAGGGCTACATTATAAGAAACATCACACTAATAGGCATGAGTCCTTTCCTTATGAACATAACCGCTGCCGGTGTAGTGGCTCTGCTCAATGCTCAGCTTTTGCGTTATGGAGGCGACTATGCTGTTGGTGCATACGGAATTGTAAACACCTTTGCCATGCTTACCGTGCTGCTGATACTGGGTGTATGCCAAGGCATGCAGCCGATTGCTGGATACAACTATGGTGCAGGGCATCCCGACAGACTCAAGTCGGTGTATTTGCTTACCATGAAGGTTTGTGTGCTTATTGGCATTGTGGGCAGTGCGCTAGCATGTGCTATTCCGCAATATCTGGTACGTGCTTTCACCGACGATGCCGAGCTTATAGATATTTCTACTACGGCCACACGGTTCATTATGGTTATGTTCCCGCTTATCGGTTTTACAATTGTAAATTCGAACTTCTTCCAATCGATAGACAAACCTTGGATAGCAATAGTGACAAGCCTTTCGCGACAGTTACTGTTTTTGCTTCCAATGTGCTATGCCATCCCATATATTTTCGAAAGCCTTGAAATGGAAGGTCTTACCGGAATATGGATGTCGTGCACAATTTCCGACGTCCTTGGTGCAATGCTTGCTGCAATTTTCTTGTATTCCCAGCGTCGTGTGTTTGTCAAGCCTTTACATTAATGCAACATAATGATTTCGGGTCAGCAGACATTTCAGATGGAGATAAATGATTAGAATATCCTATCATACGTGACAGGAAAATGATTATCTGCATTTTTATAACATTCCGCTCCAGCCGCGGGGGCTTTTACTTTTTTATTCGCTACTACAATTTATTTTCAGCGGTGCTCATGATTGTCTTTGGACAATTGTTGGCAAAAAAGTAAACAAAAAACCATGTCCGCTGAGTCTGCTTCGCTAAAAATCGGTTACACTATGCTAAAAGTCAGAAACTTACCGTATGTGATGGTTGCGTTTTAGACGCGAACCATCACAACGGTTTCAAACAGACTGACTTTTTACGCTCCGTTTCTCCGATTTTCTTAACGCTCACCAGCCAAGGCGGCAATCAAGGTATGCTCACTTCGTGTCGCGAGCTAAAGGTTCGCCAAAGGCGATGAGTAAAAAAACGAAATCCGTCTTCGAGAAATTCCGTTTTTTAGCATTGCCAACATAAATCTGGGGACAGCGGAAAAGGTGGGTGGAGAAGATAAATAATATTATACCTTTGTAGCATGAAACAAACCACTGATTTATCAAGCATATTTTTACCAAAAGAGATTAGCGAACATTTCGACATAGTTCGCGT
>Ga0310786_10008302_pt1 | contig 13356 bp, 13 predicted proteins | sample AusTroGonzalo_MG_FD_203881 | JGI IMG/M metagenome (GOLD analysis project Ga0310786, IMG submission 203881) | Bovine rumen microbial communities from tropical cattle in Woodstock, Queensland, Australia - Gonzalo_03 (v2) (version 2) | ecosystem: Host-associated > Mammals > Digestive system >... | reverse complement strand
CCCATTTCCACTTTTTCACTCCTCGGAATTAATGTTCCACGTGAAACATGTTCCACGTGAAACACGAACAAATGTTCACGCAAAAATGGTGAATTCATTTTACCATTTTGCTCACATCCAGGACCGGGGGGAACGCAGGAGTGATCTCTCTCCTGATCCGCGAAGTCGGTAAACTTGAAGAGATAAAATTTTTTTTAAAAATACCTATTGACAGATACAACTATTAGTGGTATACTTGATCATGGTGATGATAATCACCCGGAGGGAACCGAACCGCCCACAATTTGGAGGTCTATATGACAGCAAAGAGAATTAAAGAGTACTTTGTAAAAACAATGTATGGAACGCAGTATTACTATCAAACGGCAGGAAACAGATTTTACTTTTGTCCTTTGGGCAGACCGGACTGCAAACGCAGGATATCCAAGAAAGAATTTGAGTATAGGGAGGTATTGAGTAAATGAAGTATTTAGGCATTCGAACATATGACGAAGGAATGAATCATTACATTAGGATCATGAAAAGCGAGGGCCTAACTGCTCTTGAAATGCTGCATATGCTTGATGATCTTACACAAAAGCTTGCAGTTATGTATAAGCTCCCGGTCCAGTTCTTGACCGGGATGCTGCACGCAGGAGCCGGCGGGGATCTTATAGATGAGCCAACGAAGGAAGAAAGACAGAGCCTTGATGAGCTGCTTGATCAGATCAAGAAAGAACTTGTAAAAGTAGCAAAGGAGCTCTAAAGATGAGTAGATATGACAATTTTATCCAGTTTCTCGATACCTATACGGAAGCAGTCGAAAAGCGCAAAGATAAAGAGCGCCAGGATCTGGGAATAGATCAATTTTTACCCCATATAATAGAGGAGCATCAGGCCCGTGAGGCTTTGAACATTACAAATTTAACTAAAAAAGGAGAAAAAGCAATGGTAAGAAGTAACGAAGAAACAAAGAAAGACAGCAGAGACTGGATCATTCACGAGACAGAATGGAAAGATGACTACATCCGAGCACAGATCACGTATGTGACCGGGGTTCAGGAGGGTACAATCGCATATGGTCAGGTCATATGGAAAGATGCGGTAGCAGTCAAAGCCGGACTCGTACACTCGAAGGGTGGGCATGACTTTTGGAGCTTCCCGAGCAAAAAAGGAAAAGATGGTAATTGGTATTCTGATGTGATTCCGATGTCAAAGACTGTAGCAGCATACTTAAGAGAGCTCGCCGAAGAGTGCGTGGATTATGTACTGGATGAGTACGAAGAGCCCAAAAAGGAAGAAAAGAAAAGAAGGAGGTAAATAGATAGGGCGGAGAAAATCCGCCCTATTTTGACAAAATATGAGCTATTCAGAAGATGTTAAAAAGTGGAGTGAAGCGCGTAAAGCTTCCGGAATATCTCAAAAAGAGATATCTGAAAAAAGCGGAGTCAGTCAGCAAATGGTATCTGACTTTGAATCAGGGAAAAAGAGATCTTTCCCATTGTACTTTTTTTATAAAGATAATTTTGGAGGTGATAAAAATGTATGAATTGTATGTTTTTAAGATAGTAAGTTATTCGGGCTGGTCAATGACTATTTACATTGATATATTTTTCCCATGTACCCAAAGGGATCTTTTGAAATTAATCAAATTGATAAAAGCATCCGGTACCGATCACGAAGATCAGGAGTTACAAGAGTTGCTTAAAAAAGTACAATTATATCATGAAGAGTTTGCGCCTATATACGAACATGAAAAGTTATGTAGGAATGAAGCGTTGATTATGAAGAAGCTCGATGAACTAACTGGAGGTTTAAAGATATGAAAATTGACGTCACAGGCCTGAGTATTGATGATATTATGGGGATGGACTGGGCCGTAATAAATAGGATGAGTGAGACGGATTTAAGAGCTATTTCAAGCCGGTTAAACTCAGCAGCTAATAAGCGCATGAAAAGGATCGAAAAAAGCGGATTGAGTAAATACTCTCCCGCCTATGAGCACGTAAAAGAAAAGGGAAACTTTTCGACAAAGGGGAAAGACGCGGTTGCTCTAAAGAATGAGATCCAGCGCGCAACCGGATTTTTACAGGCAAAAACCGGATCAGTATCCGGAGCGCGTGCACATAGGGAAAGAGTCCAGGAGATCCTATCAGGATCCCCGAAGGTAAAAGCTTCCGGTCCCAAAGGAAAGACTACCACTACAGCACCTGCCTTTGATCCTCAGCTTGACAGCATGACGAAAGCGCAGAAAAAGAAGCTTTACGGGGCACTGGATAAACTCAGGGAGTCCAACGCTGCGGATGTGCATAACATAGGCAGCGATGTAATTATTAGAGAGTTGCGTCGTACTCAGCTAAAAGACAGGCGAATGAGTGCAGATAATTTGATCAGGCATTTGCAAGAAAAATATCCTGAACTTATGGAAGAAAGCGAGGAAAAGTACGCACGTGAGCAAAAAGAATATCAGGAACGAACCGACGAAGACGGGATCTTTCGCCCTCTTGATGCTGATGAGTCCGCTCATAATCCATTTAAAACTTAATGATGATATACCGGGCATTGTCCGCCCGGTATTGATGTCTTATAAAGAAAAATTTGAGAAACTAATCATCTGGAACGGATCCCGAAAGAATCCTTGCCGATATTACAATATGCCGTGTGCTTTCGACATCGAGACATCATCTTTTTATAAAGACGGGGAAAAGCAGGCCTGCATGTATATATGGCAGTTTGGAGTTTGTGGCCTATGCTTTACCGGTCGTACCTGGGCACAATTTAAGACATTTGTGCAAGTGCTGCGTGAGTGTCTTGATCTTTCTCCTGAGCTCCGGCTTTTCGTCGGAGTTCACAACCTATCGTATGAATTCCAGTTTATTCGAAAATGGTTTACCTGGGAATCTGTATTCGCTATAGACTCCCGAAAAGTAGCTTACGGAGTCACTTCCGACGGTTTAGAGTTTAGATGTACTTATATACTTACCGGGAAAGCTCTCGAAACTGTGGGGCATGATCTGAGAGAGATAAAAGTCGAAAAGCTGCATACTCTTGACTATAAGCTCATTCGAACATCTGAGACAGAAATAAGCGAAGCAGAGCTGAATTACTGCATCAATGACATCTTGGTGGTTATGGCATTGATATATGAAAAAATGCTGCAAGATGGTAATGTTGCAAAAATCGCACTGACTAAAACAAGCTATGTCAGGCGCTTACTTAAAAAGGAGTGCTTATATTCCGGAACCAATAACCACAAACAGAAGAATCATAACTTTACTAAGTACCGGCGCTTGATGCAGGCTTTAACCTTAGATGGATATAAAGAGTATAAGCTTTTGAAAGAGGCTTTTATGGGTGGATTTACGCACTCTAACCCGAAAAAAACAGATATGGTGCTGCCTAACTTTAAGCATCCTGGAAAGATGTCGAGTATAGATTTTACTTCGGCATATCCATTTGTTATGATTGCCTGTAACCGCTTTCCAATGAGCAAAGGTACTTTTGTTCGCCCCCGTACTAAGTCAGAATTTGAGCACAATATTAAGTATTATGCGTGCGTATTTGAGATCGAGCTTTTCGACGTCGAAGCGACCTTTTACAATGACTTTTATATCCCTGCCAGCAAGTGCCGTCTGCTCCTGCATCCGGTAATATCAAACGGGCGCGTAGTCAGCGCGGATCACTTAATCATGACCATGACTGAGGTTGATTATGATATCATAAGAAGGACTTACCGCTGGGATGAGTCTAAGACAAAGACGGGCTATTTTGTGCGGTACCGGCGAGGATTTTTACCTACTGCAATAGTAAGATGCATCCTACTACTTTATAAGGATAAGACAGAGCTTAAAGATGTTGAAGGCAAAGAAGAATACTATCAGTTAAGAAAAGAGCTGCTTAACGCATGTTTTGGGTGCATATGCACCGATATTTGTAGAGCTGAAAATGTTTACGAAAATGATGAATGGAAAGAGCCCACTATTAAAGATTTTGAGGAGCTTATTGATATTTACAATAATAAAAAAGACCGTGTGCTTTTCTATCCATGGGCTTTGTATGTTACCGCCCTGAACCGCTGGAACCTTTGGAGTGGGATCCTCGAATTTGGTGATGATTATGTTTATAGTGATACCGACTCAATAAAAGGGCAAAATCTTGATAAGCACATGCGGTATATTGAAAACTATAACCGGCATTGTAAAGTCTTACTGAAAGAAGCTATGGAGTATCACGGTCTTGATCTTGCGGACTGTCATCCGCTCACGATTAAAAAGAAAGAAAAATGGCTTGGGGTATGGGATGATGAGGGCTTTTACTTTGCATTTAAAACCCTGGGCGCTAAAAGATACGCATTTATGAAAAAAAAGAAATTCAGTATTACTGTATCGGGACTTAATAAGAAAGTCGCTGCGCCATATCTCATATGTAAATATAAAGAAAAACTTTTTGATGCTTTTGATGATGACATGTATATACCGGCAGAATATACCGGCAAGCTATGCCACACATATATAGATGAGGAGTGTTCAGGAGAGATCACAGATTATCAGGGACACACTACATCATATTATGAAAAGAGTTTTATTCATTTGGATAATGAAGATTATAGCTTATCAATTTCTGATCAATTTTTGGATCTCCTGACAAAGATAAGAGAAAGAGCGGACTCTTTATAAAGTCCGCCCTTTACTCTTTAGAGGTCTATTTCTATGGCACGAAGAAATCACAGACAACTTTTATTCTGCCGCAAACGGATCCGGGAAAGTACTCTCCCACTCATCCGGATTATACGGGGAAATCACTACTCCATAGTCCCGGCCCTTTGCTTCGATTAAGTGCTTGTATCCTATATAGCAAGCTATGTGTCCTTTACGATGCAGCAGTACCCCCGGTTTTAATTTGTTTGTCCTTGGATATCTATCTGCAAGCTGATCCGCTGTCAGATCAAAGCCCCGAGCTTCCAGCCCACATTTAACTAAGCAGTAACATATAAGCCCGGAACAGTCAAAAGCGCGTGTCTTTGAGCAGATCCATCCGAACGCATTAAATACCGCGATAAGATAAATAACACGCTCCGCGTTTTCCCTGGATGTTTCCATCTTATAAATTTTTTCATTCGGCAGGTCCTTTACTTTTTCGCCCTGAGCTCCCCACAGATATATACAATGATTTTTAACAGCCCATGAAAGCAGCTTTATAAATTTTTCTCTCATTCTTTACCCTCCAGATTATCAACAAGTTTTTGAATCACAATAGTGTTGTTATGAATAGCTTCCGTGAGTTTGTCGGCCTCTTCCTTATGCTCCTTGTTTTGGTCAATCATGGTTTTATACAGTACAAAGCAGAATACCACGGGAAAACCGACTGCGCTGACTGCGCTTATAATAGTAGCAAAATCCATTGTATCACCTCCCGGTCATTAAATAGTTGCGTACAAGCTCCCCGACGTCATTATCCTGATAAAAAACTTTATAGCTTGTGTAAAAATAATATATCTTTTTTCCGAGATTGTCAATCGGTCGATTGATATACTTACGTATATTGTATCGCGGAGAGTCTTCCAGCGTGAAAAGCAGATCATCTTCCGGGCGCTTTATCTTGCCTGTCTTCCTATGAATAAAAGTGAAAGTTTCGTCTTGATAATTTACTATGTCACACTGTAGCAGCTCTCCGTTAAATTCGATAAAGTATGAAAAAATGATATCATCTTTAAAATACTTCCTGGGACAGTGCGGATAAATATCAAGTTCCCATACCTGCCCTTTACCGGTGATCATCTGCAGCTTCGGATTGTCAAAAGCAAAATATACATCTGACGGTTTACCCCTTTTACTGATTGAGTCCGTAAACTGTACCGCAACACGGAGTTCAGAGTCGCCGTACCTGAATACTTTGAGATCCCCTTCTTGGAAAGTCTCAACTCCTTTGAGTCCCATCTCTTTAAAGTACGGACAGTATTTGTTTACGGTATTACCGCACATATAAATCTTTACATCATTGCGCTGCCTTATGATAGTAGACAGTACATTAGAGAAAAGTACAAATTCGTCGCTTAAATACCCGTTTCTGCTTATAAACTCATCGAACAATATAATAGTAATATTCTCGTACGATGTACTTTTATCATGTTCCATCTCAGACAGTGCGAAGCCGTATGCCAACGGCTCAGGAGATTTAATTGACTTCTGCAGCTTATCATCCCATTTACTGAGGTACCATCTGCCCGCATAGTAATCAATATTATCATATTCACCTTCGGTTTTTTCCGCCACATAACCCGACGCGACTAAGCTTTTATACATTGCTTCGCCACGCTTCCCCCGGAAGTCTTCGCGCCATCTTCTTACGATAGCGCCCTGCTTCCCGTTATCGACAAAATTGTCGATTATCTCTTTTAATACTGCGTACGTCTTGCCGTTGGATCTCTGCCCGATCAAAATGTTATAATGCGCATTTTCCTTCTTGATCCGGTCCAGCGTCACATATTTAAATTTATCTCTCATATCAACCCCCTGCAATAGTCAGTATATATACGTTATTATTCCGGTTAAATTTAGCAAGATCCCCATTAGCCTTGAAATTGACTGTCTTAATCCGCTTATTCTGCTGCGTCCACATATATCCATCATTAAATTTGGAATTGACATAATCCGGATCTTCTGCACGTTCCAGGATAGCATCACAGTCCAATAAATCGGACTTGAAGCTCTGCAGCGCATCCACTGATGTGTGTATCTCCTGCATTGTTCCGGTTTTACAAACGATTTCGTCAATATGATAAAATCGGTTAAAATGCGGTATATAACAATAGTTATATGCCGAAATATTTCCGCTTATTAGGAGCACCGGCTTTGTGATATCCTTTTCATAGAAGATCTTCCCCTCTATTGTGAGCTCATCGTTTTCGTCCCATGTTTTGCCGATAACATCAAGATCTGATCTCATTTTTAAAAATACAAATCCGAAATCTCCTGTCTCTGTGGGGGTATATTCCGGGGTTTCTGATCCGTCCTCGATCCTCACACCTGCTAAAAGCTGCTGTTCTATATCCCTGCGCTCTCCTGGTAAACAACCCACTCCGTCAAGATGCACTGAGAAACATTTAATATACCCTTTACAGTTGCTTAGATGATCCGCATAAATATATGATGGTTTACCTACAAAACCGGACTGCTTTGCTGCTATTTTATTCTCAGGCAGTTCAATAGTGATATATGCGCCCTGTGTAGATAAAAATCCATTTACTCCGCCTCCTCCGGAGCTGTACTGTACCGACGGGGATAATCCAGCATTTATGGCATTGACTGCAGTCATTGCAATCGGTGCCGCTGCAGCGCCTACGGATGGAGCAGCAAGAGCCGTACCAATGCCAACTCCTGCAGCAAGAAAGCTTGTAAACTGACGCGTAAAATCTTCGGATGATGTCGGGATCTGCACACCGGTCTGACCGCTGAAAAAATACCGGGGCTTTCCATTTACATCTATTTCAGCGACACATGCGCCCGTGAGAAAGTCAAACAGATATTTTAATATGATTGTCTTTCCTGCAATGTCATTTACATCGAGCTCATGCTCACCGACATATGGCAGATGCGCTACGATCTTAGTAAATGGAGGATAATCCAAAAAGCATCCTTTTTCTTTCTGCATATAGATGCTGCCGAAATCATCCAGGAGCTTATATTGTGATGTTAAAGGTTTTCCGGTAATACCTGTGTCAATCCCGCCGGCCTTTATATTGGTAGAGCTGCCATAATCAGGAGTCACCGGGAACATGGATAGACCGATTATGATCTCACGCGGATCCGAAAAAAGCTTTTTAATATTTGAAACAAAATCACTCGTCCAAAGATAATTTGCAAGTGATCTTAGCTCGCTGTCCGTCACTACATACATGGATGTAAATCCGGTATTTATCGCGGATATCGTAGGAGTATCAAGCCCCGGTACATCTTCATCCTGCCACGGGTTAGCCCCTTCGTCCGGATCCGGTCCGTTATCATCCGGGTTAACGGTATAGTTATTTGCAAACCAAAGATAAAGATCATGTGACGGAGTAAGTCCGCCGTAGTTATAAGTTACTTCTGTCGGGTTATAATTAACATATATCACGCTGATTGCAGCGACTTCGTTCTCATCGTCTATCACAAAAGACAAGTACTCATCATCATAATTTGATGCAAATGTATAAGAGTATACCTGCGTACCGGCAATATTAAAATACAACGAATACTGTGTTATCCCCGGTATTGGTAAGTATGCTCTAAACATTTCCAGCGAATTATTATCTCCGGAGTATATTATCTCAGTAAGTACATCAAGAATTAGATTCGTCCCCAAAGATGCAAGCTTTGTTGAATCCATAAATCTGGCTATATTATCCGGAGACGCATCCGTAACCTGTGAACCGTCTCCGATGTATTCCTCTTTTATCATGGAAAATTCAAAAAGGCCGAGTTTTCCCCCGACTGATTTGATGGGTTTCCAGTTATAATCTATTACAAGATTTGACGTAATAAGCTCATACATAAGCGCATTAACTCCGCGCGTAGTTAATGAGTATGGATAATCCCCATAATTATAAGTATTGTCCGTATTACAAGTAAAAATCAGCGGGTTTGGAAAAGGCTCCAGATAATTAGTACAGACTACAAAAAATAAACATCCGAGTTGGTTTTCTTCATCAACTGCTGCGTATAGGGTACATCCCCATTGTCTATTAGGGTATGCAATAGAAGTGTCAGAAAACTTTATATGATAGTCAGTTGCTGCATTGTTTCGCACCAATACAAATGTATTTATATATCCGTTAATATCCTGAGATCTTGATTCGAGCATCAATCCTATTACTGGATCCCCAATAAGATAATCACCAACAGATAAACTTGCAATTTCCGGGTAGATATCGTTCCATTCACAGCAACTCTGAAAAGTAGCACGATTTACATAGTAAGAGCCGTACAGCGTTCTAAAACCTTCTGCAGCACCTACAAGATTCATATTTAATATAGTACCGTGTGTAACATTAATATCGGCATTTTCCCAGCTCATAAATTAGACTCCTTTATATAAAAATACCCCGGAGCATAACCCCGGGGCTGTATTGATTGAGCTTATGCAGCTACAAATACGATGCAATTTTCGTTGGTGTCGTTGAAGTACATAGCATCAGTTTTATACCACAGGTTGGTGAACTCACCCTTTGCGTTGTAATGCGATGTTACTCTCTCGTTAAGATTTGCCACTCCTACAGCATCATGATCAAAAAGCACTCCGAGCACACCGGCAAATTCTACGGCCTGAGTTCCGCTTCCCTTCTTGATGGTAACATTGATCTTGTTTATGCTGCTGTTCGCGAAGCTTGCGCCAGATCCCTGCCAGTACGGAACCGTATCAAATCCCTTCAACCGTACAAGCTCGTCGTGAAATGTTCCCGACTGCAGGAACACTTTCGAAGCTTCAGCGAAATCTGAAAGCAGTACCAAATGCATGAGATCATCCGGAGTGTACCGCGCCATACCGCCGATATTGAAGATGCGGCTCAGTCTCTTCATACGGTCCATGTATAAGCTCATCATGTATGTTGCGTATCGGATGAATTCCGGATCAATGATAGCAGCATCGAATGATAAATTTTTGCTATATGCCTGGTTGTACATATACAAGAGATTGATTACTCTTGTACCGGTATGCCCTGATACTCCTGACCCGCCTGTAAATTCTGCGTCAATAGTTGTCGCAATCAGGTTGTTGATTGCACGCATTACAAGACTGTCAGTTTTTGCGGTGAGAGACTTCTGAGTCTCATTCAGGAGCATACTCCAGAAGCTGTTAAGCTGTGTAGCGCTCTGAAAAGCACTCTTAGCCTGGATATCTGCGATACTGCGCGGGATCTCGAAAGTGGTTTTCGAATTATAAAACTTTTCGCTTACCTTCGGCTTGTAGTAGATGTTCTGGTCAATCGACTCTCTATCTTCAAGCTCCCATGATTCATTTTCTTCTGCCTCAGGAAGCTCAGCTGCAATCTTTTCCACTACTGAGCCGTACTCCCATGCGTCGCGATAAATGCTGGGAACGCTTCCGTTATAAGGCCGAATTACAAACATGACCTTGCCGATCTTATCCATGATAGTACGCGCTGCATTTTCGCAGTCTGTAGCGTCAAAGATCTGCTTACCAATGTCTACTACGTTCGATAAATCCTCATTTACTACGGCCTTAGGATTTCCCTCTGCGTCCTTGCCGAGTATTTCGTCGGTGATAGTATTCGCTAATCCGTAAATCTGTTCAACTGTCATTTTTATTTTCCTCCTTTTTTATTTTGCCGATTTTGCGCTACGCGAAGCAGTAACAAGGTTTGACACATTTACTTTGTCTGCGCTGCTGCATGTGATGTTGAGTATCGACGCAGTACCGACTACAAGGTCACTGTTCCACTGCTGAGCGAAGAAGCTTATAGGTGAGAGAGGAGCATCGCTATTTGTTCCCCACACACAGTTATAAGCAAGTAAAGGCTTTCCGCTCTTAATACCCTTCTGCATCTGAGCATATAATCCCGCGATTGTCTGCTCTGTCTCGTCTGTGAGGTCTAAGCCTTTGCAGTCGATCATGAAGTATCCGCCGTTAAGTTCCATTTGTTTATCCTCCTTTTATTAATATGTACTTAGACAAAGGATGCTGTCTAAGTCATTAAACACACCTTCAAAATAGTTCCACTGCCAGAGCTCAATTTCGCTCTGCGCCATCTGCTGCGATGTAGTTACTCCAATGTTTCCGCTTCTCTCGAGCTTGCTATTATATGTCATTTTCTTTTCATAAGTGCCGGAATGTGCCGTCTCAGTAGTGTACGTTCCTGTCTGTGTAGTTTCATCTGATCTGTAGCCCGTCTGTGTCTTTTCTACGTCATACGTTCCGGACTGAGTAGTTTCTTCTGTCCTGGTACCTGTCTGTGTACGCTCAGTGTCATATGTTCCTGACTGTGTTTTTTCTTCTGTCCTGGTACCTGTCTGTGTGCGCTCAGTGTCATATGTTCCTGACTGTGTTTTTTCTTCCGTCCTGGTACCTGTCTGTGTGCGCTCAGTGTCATATGTTCCTGACTGTGTTTTTTCTTCCGTCCTGGTACCGGTCTGTGTGCGCTCAGTGTCATATGTTCCTGACTGTGTTTTTTCTTCCGTCCTGGTACCTGTCTGTGTCCTCTCAGTATCGTACGTACCTGACTGAGTTTTTTCCTCCGTCCTGGTACCCGTCTGAGTGTGCTCGTGCGCATACGTTCCGGCCTGAGTCTCCTCTACCTTTGACTTAGATGTATTTATGTTTTCAGTAACAGTTTCTGCCGTACTTGCGTTTATCGGGACTACTTTTGTAATGCTGTTAGATTCGTTAGGATAATCAGATCCGACTTTTGCCGACTCTGTTGTTTTTTTCCAGTTCGTCGGTTTTTCTGTATCGGATTCTTTGTAGTCCTGACTTACTTTATGATCCGTTGTTTCCTTCCAGTTGATAGGTTTCTGACTTTCCGTCTCTTTGTAGTCCTGACTTACTTTATGATCCGTTGTTTCCTTCCAGTCGGTAGGCTTCTGACTTTCCGTCTCTTTGTAGTCCTGACTTACTTTATGATCCGTTGTTTCCTTCCAGTTTGTAGGCTTCTGACTTTCAGTCTCTTTGTAGTCCTGACTTACTTTATGATCCGTTGTTTCCTTCCAGTTTGTGGGCTTCTGACTTTCAGTCTCTTTGTAGTCCTGACTTACACTGTGCTCCGTCGTTTCCTTCCAGTCGGTAGGCTTCTGACTTTCCGTCTCTTTGTAGTCCTGACTTACACTGTGCTCCGTCGTTTCCTTCCAGTCGGTAGGCTTCTGACTTTCAGTTTCCTTATAATCATTGCTTACTTTGTGATCTACTGTCTCTTTCCAGTTTGTGGGAGTCTGAGTTTCGGTTTCCTTCCAATTTGTAGGAGTCTCCAACCCGGTATCATTGCCGGTATGCTCTTCTTTCATCCGGTAGTTTTCTAATGGATTATACTCCGTCTGCGCCAGGGCCCAGAGTCGGGTCCATTTGTTTTTATACATGGAGTAGCAGGCATTTATAAGATCATCTTCAAACTGCTGCATCTCCTGTGTAGATTCAAATTCCTGATCAAGTACCGGAGCGACGAATTTGTTACCGGAGTGATTTCCCAGATATAGCAGATCAAGCCTTTGTGCAAGATTTGCATCGGATCCCCATGGTACCCCTGCATAAGATTTTAACCTGGTAAAAACTCCGTTTGTCATGCTAAATCTCTGTTTAAGCTTCGGGATCTGTGTGATCATCTGTACTCACCTCCTCCGGATCTTTCTTTTCTTCAAGCTCCTGATCTATCTCCTGCTGGTTATCTTCCCAGGAAGAATTAAATTCTACATTAATATGTACCCCGTAAAGCTTTTCTAATCTTTCAAGTGCTGCTTTTCTTTCGTATAGCATGTTATCAACCAAGGGCAACAGATAATCTTGATTTAATGCCGTCTCTGCACTGTTGACAGCTTCGCGCTTGCCGTTCCAATTACTATCAATACCCAGATCCTGCAACCATTCCGACTTTATATATTGATGATCCTGGATCAGCGCAATAATAGTATTCCCGACGGATCCGGATGTTTGCCTGTATGCTTTGAAGCTGTCAAGCATGGCATTAGAAGCTATTACTCCGAGCTTACCTTCAATTATTCTCTGTAAAAAGAGTTCTGCAGATTTGCGCGTTTTATCATCTTCGGCAGCAAGAAGATCTGCTATTCTTGTATTATATTCTGCAACTACCCGGGAGATATCATTTTCAACCAGCATCGTTGCATGCTTTTCAAAGATATCTTTGAGCCCATACGCATATCTGTCATTTCGCGCAACTATACAGTTATGATCAATCTCTAATCTTTTATAAAAATTTAAATATGGATTTGCTACAATATATTCAGTCGGTACGTAGTAGGGTCCGGGTTCCCCGCCCCAGTTTCCGAACATTGCATATAAATCCCCGTTCACTTCTGTGATGCAGCAATGCCCGAAAGTATATAAATAAGTATCAAAGTATTCCATCTTTAAAGTTTCCGGAATATCTCCGGAGTATTTAAACATGCTCTGTACTCTGTTAAGCATATCAAAGCAGTACTTATTTATACATTTTTCTTTATCCGTAAATATATACGGTTTAAAGGATTGCATATTGAAGTAGTAATTTTCTTTTCCCACTTTCTCACCTCCTAATTACTTTATACTACAAGTGTAGAAAAATGTCAATATAATTCTCTTCAAGTTTACCGACTTCGCGGATCAGGAGAGAGATCACTCCTGCGTTCCCCCCGGTCCTGGATGTGAGCAAAATGGTAAAATGAATTCACCATTTTT
>Ga0310786_10008301_pt1 | contig 13358 bp, 14 predicted proteins | sample AusTroGonzalo_MG_FD_203881 | JGI IMG/M metagenome (GOLD analysis project Ga0310786, IMG submission 203881) | Bovine rumen microbial communities from tropical cattle in Woodstock, Queensland, Australia - Gonzalo_03 (v2) (version 2) | ecosystem: Host-associated > Mammals > Digestive system >... | reverse complement strand
CTATTAATTTTTACCTGTGCTTCCAAATCCACCGTCTCCACGCTCTGTATCGTTGAGTTCTTCAACTTCAACAAACTCCATAGGAATCGTGAAACCGATTTTCATTTGTGCAACCCTGTCTCCGACCTCGTACTTTGGCATATCTGGCATAATGTGATAGAAGAACAAGCAGACTTCTCCTGTGTAGTCCCTGTCAATCGTCGCCTCGGAATTACAAAGAACCATTCCCGTCTTATGGATTGAACTTCTCGGACGGACATCTATCGAAAGAAGTGCCCTTTCTTTATGAGTTAAAATTGGACCAAGAAAAGTTATCTGCCAATCTTCCAATGCCACCATATCTTCCTCTATCAAAACATCTACATTCTCGTCAATCTGCAACGCAAATCCGAGCGGGTACTTATACACATTCGGGGCAACCTCTATACAGTCGCAAGCATAGACATCGTAACAGAAGTCGCTTTCGTGTGTCTTAGTAGGGAGTTTTGCATTATCCCTCAATTTCTTAAATTTTACCTTCATCCTATTTCTGCTGCTGTTCCTTTATTTTCTTATATCTCTCCTTTTCGATTGAGTAAGCGAGTTCGTTCGCCTGCCTGATAACGGTGGTCATAATACCTTGGAACGGCTTCTTTGACGCATCGTCACTGTTATCCATTGCACGCATTGCCTCGAATTCTTCGGCAGTGAACTTGACTCCGTTGTTCATTGCCTCAAGTATGCTCCTCTCGCCCGTTGACATAACGCCGCCGAGTTCCTTGAACTTGAACGGATAGCCACGCTTGATGCTCCAATCGTCGGTTACCTCCTCAAACATATTCCTCTTTGAGAGGTGCATGAGGGCACAAACCTTCATAAGACTGTTCTCGTCAATCTTGAAGGTTCCCGAAATCATCTTCGCTATACGCTGAGATAGTCCCATTACCATAATGATGTGCATAAGGAGCGCACCCTTATAAGCCGCACCCGAATCCTCGCTCGTAGTGCAGGGAGAAGCGACAACCTCTTCCCTGAGTTTGTCCATATCATAGAATTGGGTAAGCCCCAACTCCTCGAATTTTGCGTAGAATTTAGTCCATTCTACATTTGCCTGTGCTTCTGATAGATTGCTCATAATGTCTGTCTTTACAACAAATATACAAAAAAATCCCGTCGAACACAAATCCGACGGGACCAAAAACTAAACATTATGACTTACTTTTTTACAATAGACTTATACCATTCGGCACGGGTCTTTGTGACATTTCTTATATCATAAGTATCCTTGACTGTATTGTAAAGATTATTTGCTAACTTTTCAATATATTCAGGATGTTCGACGAGTTTAAGGATTGCCTTCTTCCAAGCCTTATGCTTCTTTCCATCGTCAATTAGGATACAGTTTCCGTCCTCGTTAATCTCGCCTCCGAACTTGAAGAACGAATCACTGCAAATCGTGTAAGGGCCGAAGTCAGTGCAGATGAGGGCTGTCTTTGTGAAACCTGCCTCAACGAACTTAAGTTCTGACTTTACCTCGTTGAACGGGTTGCAGTCAAGCGGTGCGAGAAGAACATCAACATTCCTGTAATGCTCTGCAAAGTTCGTCACATCCTTCGTCCATTCCCTTCTGTACGGCTCGTTTGCGGCGTTGGGCCACTGAACACCCTTGATGAACTTGTGGAGGAACTGTTTGTACGGCTCGGAGCAAATCGCATAGTCGCCCGTCACAATCTTCTCATATGTGTACCATACAGACTCCTCAGGCTTGATTGGTCTCTGTCCAACCATCTTGCCCGTCTGGTCAACGATATTCACCGCACCACGGAGGTCATATCCGCAAAGGACAACCTGAATCTTGTCAAGAACCTCCTTGGGAAGCGAGTTGAACACACCCCTAATCTGCTGCATATCCTTCTCGTGGGCTGAACCCATAACGAAACCGAAACGAATCCTGTCTGAAGGGTTCTTGATTGGCTTGTATTGGTCCTCCTCAGGGTCGATGGCGTTAGGGAAGATAAGCACATTCTTGTTGTACTTCCTAATCTTGTCGGCGAAAATCTTGGTAGTCGTAGTCACATAGTCAAAACGCTTGATGTTCTCTATAATCTTCTCAGGAACCTTCATTGCCTTATTGGTGACATAGAGCGGGTGCTGTGGGCCGACATCCCAGTTATCGTCAATGTCCATAACCGTCGTGATGTTATGCTCCTTACAATAGGCAAGGAACTCCCAAAACTTTTCCATATTGTCATACAATCCCTTGTGGATATGAACGATATCATATTGGTCGAAGAACGAATGCTCCGTCCAAGGCGGATTGTAGTTTATGTCAACATCGAACTCGTCACCATACAGTTTGTCCAACTGTGTGTGCGGACTAACCGAGCGGTAAAGTCCGACACCGAAGGTATCGGAAGGTACTACTAATACTTTTATTTTCTTCTTCTCACTCATTTTTCATCGTCATTTTTCAATAATTTGTCAGCGTCAAGGTCGTTATCCGCCGCATACTTCGTAGTGATATCTACAGCAGCCTCGTTAAGTGCGGTGTTCAAAACATCGCTCTTGTAAAGTGCGGTTCCCTTGGTGTTTCTATAACTGTTTACTGCACAGTTGACCACTGAATAACTTGCTAAGAAATCGGATTTTGAAGAATATGACCTTGTTGCGAATCCAAGAGAATTAGCGTCTGTAGCGTCGTTAAGGTCGCTGCCCATATAAATGAAACTCCAATTGTACTTGTCCTCCTGATGCTTAATCATTTCCTTCACCTTTGACGCACTGTACTCCCTTGAAGAATTTTCCTCACCGTCTGTCATTACCACGATAAGGTTCTTCTCAGGCTTGTCCTCTTCCTTCATACCGTCCAACCATTTCCCAATCTCGTCAATCGCAATACCAACAGCGTCAAAAAGTGCGGTGCAGCCGCCTGGGTTGTATTTTCCGTCAATGTATTCAACATCGTTAATGTCTTTTCCAATATAGACATTCTTTACCTTACTGTTGAAAGTGTATAGGGAAACTGAGCAAGTTCCTGCACTGTTGGCCTTCTGCTCGTCAACAACTTTTTTGAAACCGCCGATAACATCGCTCTCGGTTCCGTTCATACTCCCCGATTCGTCAATCACGAAGCATACATGAATAAAATTATCTTTCATTAGTTCGAACTTTTAAAAATCTTATTTAACCTTAATATAGGCGATAAACATAGAATGTCAACTATTTATAATTGTAAAATTGTAGATTTTAGATTATGAAGAAGGAATATATAGATTTTGTCTGTAACCTTCACGGCTACTTGATAAGACTTAAGGAAATACACTGGAACACCGATAGCGATGCCGAACACAAACTCTGTGACGATATTTCGGACAGCGTTCACGGATGCGAGGACAGGTTCATGGAGTGCTGCATGGGTATGAGTGGCGAACACTTTCCAATCGGGAAACTTCTGCCGATGCTACCAAACTCCAATGAACTTATACCAATGCTCAAGGAATTGGAGAAAGATATCCTTGATATGAAAAAGTCATCGTCTTCAGACGAAGAGGGTGGACTGACGAACATTCTTGACGAAATGCTTGAATGTTGTAATAAATACAAATATAGGGCAACGCAGAAGTAATGAGCAAAAAGACTCTCATATTATCGCAGAAGCAACTTGACGAAATCGTTGCGGGGAATCCAACCTATCTTGACGGAATGGCTGACACGCCAGACATGAGCGGCAGCGAATTCGCAAAGGAGATAAGCGCAGACGGAAGCGTTGAGACGGGATATGCCAATCCAACCACAACCGATGACTATGCTTCTGATATGACGAACGACTGGAGGGGTAACGCAAAACTTCACGGTATGGGTCCTATCACAGTCAGGGAAAACACGATGAAGGTTTCAGAGTGGCGTAAGGTTTATTTGGAGGAGAAGGAACACGGAAACCAACGACTAAAGAATATGCAGTTCGGCGCTAAGGACGGCGAGAAGGGTAAATCATACGGTGCAACGAAAACAGCACTGTGCAGGAAGAGAGCCGCAGAGAAAACCGTTCAGACGGGAGCGACACCTGAGGTAAAGGCAGCAGCCGCAAAGAGGCTTAACAGTATGAAGCAAAATTGGAACGGGATTGAAAACGCCGAAACACAATACAAGGCAGCGAAAACCAACGACGCATACTCAGTGGCGAACAAGCCCTCTGGAATGAAAAAAGCGACTTCGGTGAATGGACTTCCTAAAATAGAGGGCGGTACATTCCTGAATTAATAAGAAAATTAAAAAAACGAAATATTATGCAAACATGTCTTGAAAAGAAAGGTATTGAGGCAAGAAACGAAGCCCTTATCAGAAACGACTACACAAGGATTGACGAGTATTCAGCAATCCACCCTGACGCTCTATCAACGGGCGACCCTCAGGGTAAGGGTACTGGACACGGTGGACACACCCACTCAATTCCTGATTGTACGAAGCCTACCGCAATAGACTATTCAAACTTTGACACCGAGAACGGTGGAGGTTTGTACGATATCGAAGGTAGGAACGGTGTCGGAGGACGCATTTTCTTGAAGAACATTTCTGTTTACAACGAGGCATACGAATATGGGCCAACACTCGTTGACACATCTTTGAATGTCGCTGACGGACAAATCAGGGTCTAATGAAGAGCGGGAACGGCATAGGCAAACATCAACTTAACGAAATCAGGCAGGGCAGATACGACGATATCAAAAAGGCTATCAACAATGTCCTGAGGGTTAGGATAAGTTATGATGATAAAAAGGGCGGAAAGGGTAAACAAGAAAGGTATATCCTTCCCGTCGCCTTTGGTTTGACCAAATCAGGGAGGCCTGCCGTTAGAGCATATCAAACAGCTGGTTCAAGTAAGCGTGGACTCACAAACCCGCCCAACCCAAGGAAAATTCCAAAGTGGAAACTGTTCTTGGTTGATAACATCTATTCTTGGTCAAACGGTTCCAAGTCGTTCAAGGATTACAAGGACGCTCTCATAAGCCTTGGACTTAACACCCACGGTGACAAGGGATTGACGAAACTTTTCGCTATCACTCCATTTGCGGATGATAATGTTCAGGTTGCCAAGGACACAAATACGACTCCTATGACCGCTCAGCCGATAACAAAGGCTGATGTTGAACCAACGCAGGCAACTCAGAACCCTAAAACGACTGAACCAGAAAAATTTGAGCCAGCGAAAGTTTCACGCCAACAAAGTGTTGACAATACTCCACAACAAGGCTATATTAACAATAAACTTGAAGCACCTTCGACGGAACCTGTCAAAAAGGACGATATCAACCCGAACGAGCCTGAGATAAACGGCGAGGACGAAGTTGACAAGATGACAGCCGACGGAACTTCGCCTGTTACGAAGAACGACATCGAAGGTACTGAGAGCAAGGAAGAGGTTACCGCAAAGTTCAAGGATATGATGAACAGGATGGATAACCTATATAACGACGAAGAGGACGAAGAAAATGCCAATAAGTAAAGAACAATTAGGAGCAATCATTGCTAACAAGGCGGCAGCGTTATGCCGTCCTGAACTTGACAATACAAGAGCCAAAGGAAGGGTGAACGAGGGATATTTCCCAGGCGGCCCTGATGTGAGCGATTACGACGGAGACGCTGAGAAGTGGGACAGAATGTTCTCAGACTCGGCTGGAGAGGACTATGGAGCGCCCGCTCCTCAGGCAAGGGATATCGCATACGGACAGGCAGGTGCGGCAAGGAGCCAAATGCCCGACGCTATCAAGAAGTCTATGATGGAGAACAGAATTGATGTCTCAGGACTTGGAAACTCTTCTGTGCTTGACTCATTGGGAGTTAAGGGAAAGCCTACTACAGCACCTACACAGAGAAGACAGGTGGTGACTGAACAACAGCAACCAATGCAGTACGTTCCCGCCGCAACTCAACCCGTTGGCGGAGTTGACTATTCAATCATCAAGGCAATCGTTTCTGAGTGTATCAGGGAATACTTCTCTAAGCAACCGCTCAACGAATCGTCAATCAAGACAATTGCACTGAAGAACGGAACCATTTCACTCGTTGACAACAAGGGCGATATCTACAAGGCGAAGTTGGAAAAGATAGGCAACACGGGTAATGCAAAACAAAAAAACGGAGATTAAATCTCCGTTTTTCTTTTATTGTGCCTCTTCCTCGAAAGGTTCTTCCTCGTCCATTTTCGATTCCATTGCGTCATAGACATCGTAGATAGTTCCGATAACGATATCGGGATATTCCTTTGCGACGAAATTACCTGTCTTAGGGTCGATGTCAATGATTGAGGTAAGGCTTGCTGGAAGTTCTCCGCTCTCGAAATCGTCGAATACATCGCTTGACATATTGTTGATAACCTCGTCGAAGACAGTCCTTATTTTCTCAATACCAAGTTCCTTCTCACGCTGTTTCCTCTGACGGTAGTCGGCGACAATCTTGTCCCAATCCATATCGCATTCCTTGAGGAACGGAGGCTCCCACTCAGGGTGACGGAGCCAGAACTGGATTTCCTTGTCCTCCATAGTCATAAGTTGCTCGTAGGTGTCTTGGTCGCCTTCCTTGTTAGGGAATCCGCTACATAGTTCGCAGTCCTCATATGTGAAATACTGACGCTTCTCAGGGTTGTCAACCAAAATCTTGTTCCTTATGTCGGTGTTGAAGCAGACAAGGAGCGGAGTGATACGCTTGTTGAACATATCAATATACTTAGGAACATTGTACTCCTGTCCTTCCTCGCAGAGAACATCGTTCTCGGAATCAATGATTTCCCTCGGAACGAGTTGGCAGTTAAGGATAATCTCGTCTTCGATAATAACATCGGGGTGCTTAGCCTTCACATACTCGTCAATGTTGGGGTACTCGCTCCAAACCGCACGCCCAGAAACACCCGCTTCCTTCTTTGCAGCCTTGTATTCCTTCTCCATAGCAACCTTCACATCAGTCTTCTGATTGAACAGGCCGTCCTCCTTATAGAAGTGCTTTACCTTCTTCACATCAGCCTCGGACTTTGACTTACCCGTATTCACATAGTAAATCGTCTCGCCCATATTCACATCAAGGTTGTTGTTGATAGCCAACTCCATCCAAGCCTGTCTTGACTTAGGGCGACCAGCCTTTGTTAGCGTCGTGCAGTCCTTCTTGTACTCTTCGATAGTCTTCTTAATCTTACCCTTGGAGGCAATCTGATTGAGAGGAATCTGATAGTTGTAAATCTTCTCTATGTAGTTGTAATACTCTTCGATGAACTTCTGTCCCTTGTTCCTTAGGAGAAGCCTGATACCCTTTTCAAGGAATTTTGCGATATACTCAGGCATCTTCTTAGATTTGATTGTGTTGCCAACCATCTTAACATCGTCTGGATAAGGGTTCTCAGGGAAGTAGTCCGCATAGTTCTTACGGGAGAAGTTAATGGTGGAATCAACGATTTCGTCAATACCAAGCCCCATCTTAATCCTCGGAGAATCCTTGAAATAGGCAGAACTCATATACAAGTCATTGAACTCGGCGACATCTGCCTTGAACCCAGTGTATTTCTCACCCGCCTTCGTCTCTCTTGAAAGCCCTGGGCTGATATACGGATTTTCATCTGTGTACCTGTACTCCTTTGGAAGTTGGAAGTTGAAACCGTCGGTGTCGCCCACGACAGGCTGATATCCGAGTTTGTTGAAGTAGTAAATCATAAGTCTCAACGACTGTCTTCCCGTGCAGGTAGTCCTTTCTGCACATTCAACGGAAGCCCAAGGGAACACATTAGGCGCACCGTAGGAACCGAAGAAGGAGTTACCGAGAATCTTAAGAGGCAATTGCTTCTTGTCGTTCGCAGACTCTTCTTCCGCATATTTAGCCTTCTCCTCTTCGTTGGTTGCGGCTTCCTTAGCCTTGTTAGCCACCTTCTTCTTTTTCTTATATGTCTCACGCTGAGTAAGAACATGTTCCAAGAAGTAGAGCATTGCGTTCATCAAGTCCTTAGGGTCGGTGATACCCCAAGTAAGGATAATCGCAGGGTAAAGAGAGTTGAAGTCGAACTTCGCAATCCTGTCAACGAATCCAACCTTCAATAATCGTGAAAGTCCGCCCGTAAACCTACGCTTCTCGCTGAAAGGAGGGATAGCAAGATTGTTCTCATAACTCCAAGCAAGCATGAGTGCCTTCCACTGTCCCGCAGTACCCATAGTACAGCACCTTTGGAAAGGAACTGGAAGCATCTTACAAATCAGGAAGTTAGGAATGTTGTATCGGTGTTCAACCTTGTCGCACTCCCACAAGTCATCAAGAAGGTAGTGCTTAACAATGACAGAGCCGTCAACCAACTGATACCCAGGAAGAATTTCATTCCTCGTATAGAGCGTGAATTGGTTGCCGTCCTTACCTCTCTTGGTCCTGTTTTCCTCGTTCTTCTCGTCAATCTCCTTAAGGTATTGCTCGTACATTTCCTCAGGTGTCAAATCAACAGAATCAGAAGTGCTGCCAGATATTGAACTGATTATAGCATCGTCCTCCTTCTTTCTTGCGAAGTACTCAACAGTCTTCAACGGGTCTGGCTTTATCAATTCCCTCACATAAGAAGGGTCGTAGATATACCAATCACCGTCCGTCATATTGTAGGCGTAGCGTTCTCTCGTGTCGTTCAAAATCTCGGAAATCCTGTCGCCAGGGACATAAACACGGTCGTGCTTTACAATTTTGGAGTATTTCGTGACATACTTCAAGTTGGAGAATAGCATGTTTGAATCAAGAGCCTGTGCCCTTCTGACGGCGTGTAGAGAATCGGTTACGATTGACTTAGGAATGATTGTCCTGTGGTATGTCTCAATTTCTCCGCCGAGTTTAAGAATGCTCTCTTTCTGTTCCTTCTTGACAGGTGTGTCGCCGAACAGTTCCTTTGTATAAGACTCTAAATCAAACCCAAGACGCTCACAAGCACCGAAGATGATGCTAAAGTCGAACGCCTCGCAGTTATGCCCTGTGATAACATCAGGTTTGAATTCCTTGATTAATCGGAAAAACATTATGATATTCGCCAATTCTGATTGGTTCTTCTCCTCTTCTGTTTCTCCTTTCGTTGAGAAAATCCTGTCGAATTCGATAAGTTTACCGCCGTACATGAACGGACGGTTGAAATGAATACCGAACTCCTCAATCCTATCAGTCTTGGTATTAAGGCCCGTGGTTTCCAAGTCGAATATCATTCGCAACACTTGGTCATAATCATCGTAGCCTTTAAAGAATCGCTTACCCGTTGATATGAGATACTGTTCCTGTGGGGTAATCGCAAGATACAGGCTTGTGTTTTTTTTCGCTATCGGAAGTTCCGTAAACGACTTATTATCCTCTTCTTTTTTCCTCGGAGGATAAACGGGAACGCCCGCCCTCTTGAAAAAACTAAGGAAGTCCTTGTAGGACATTGGTTTCGTGGCGTAGAACTTGAATGTGTAGCCATCATTCATTTCAGGCACTTCATTTCCGTCCGCATCTGTCGTGTCCAAATCTGTACACCAAATGCCAGCACGAATCATTTCTTCCTTCGCTAATTTCCTATCACCGTTGAAAAGTTTATCACAGGCGGCGTACTTCGCCCAAACGAATGGGAAGAACGGTTCAATCAATACCTGTTTTACATCGTTCTCATCCCTATAAAAAACGCTGATGAACTCATCGTTGTACGAATATTCAAGATTCACTATCCTTTCCTGAGGGTCACGCCCGTCAAGGAATGTCTGTATCATTTCGGGGGTAATCTCCCTCTTCACAAATTTTCTCTTTCCCATATCTATCGTTATGCAGTCCGAATCCCTCGGACATCTTATATGTAAATATACGAAAAAAATAGTCTGAAAACAAAAAAGGTTGCAAAAATTTGCAACCAATTTCTTACATACAAGCCATCATCGCTCCGTCGAATAGTTGTGAATCAGAAAGTGAGTTGTTTGCCCTCTCGAACTCTTGTTCCTTGTACGAATCTCCATCGTCCTCGGAAGCCAACTGTTCCCTTACGCCGTCCAAAACCTTACCTAACAGGTTGAGCCCTTCCCAATTGTTTTCATCGTCAATGTTCGGGGAGGTGTAGTGAATCTTAACGCCCCAAATTCCGTCAATCGGAGAACCTTCGACGAATCCTTTGTCCTTAAACTCATCGCTCAACAGAAATTCCTTCAAGTCTTCGTTCTGTGAAAACTTGGCGTAAACAGCGGTGTACATTGCAATCTCACGAACTGTAGCCCACTCTTCATCGTCAAATCCTTCAACCTGCCTTCCGAGTGCCTTGGCCTCCTTGGGTGTCTTTGCGTGAAGGATTTGCTCGGCGATATCATAATCGTGGAACCAAGTGGCTTTCAGCCACATGAAATACTGTTCGCTGCAATGGAAATCAATGTCAACAGGCTCGTTGTCCCAATTTTTACCGACATGAATTTTACACGGGTAAAAATTCGAGAACGCACTGCCCCAAAACGCAACATGTTTATCGAAAATGGACATTCCGTCCGTTCTACTATCTTTCATAATGCAAATATACAAATTATTTTTCCAACACCCAATCGTACATAGACAGATTTTCTTCGACATTTTCAAGACTGTCTCCGAAATGAAGAGCCATCCTTCCGTGTTCGGGATATTCAGTAAGGTTCTCTATGTCAATCCAAGCAAGTGCCAACATCCTATAAGTCGTGTATTCCATTGAGTAGCAAGAAGTTTCTTCGGCAGTCTTTAGCGGAAGCGTTGTCTTCACCGTGTAGATTGAAGAGTAGGTTGATTCCTCAGGAGATACATCGCCACAAATGGAAGGGTTCGACACGCTCCAATCTGGACCCCAAACGAAATCTGGTGTATCACTGAAAAAGAATTCATACACATAAGTCCCGTCGCTGTCCGAAAACTTCGGCCTCACATAAACCAATACCTCGTTCATCACTCAAATTCGTCCTCCTCTCCGTTATCCATTGCATCAATCAGCGCATCAATTGCGCTATCGTCTCCCTTCTCAACCTCTTCAATGTCGTACAGTTCACAGTTCACGGCGGAAAGTTTTTCCTTCACCGTATCAATGCTGTCACCGAAGTTCAGGAAGAACGGCGTTTCGTCTATTTCAAGCGTGTTCTCGTCTATCTCCGAGAATATCAACGGCATAATCCCGTCTATGCAGTCCTGCATTGAAAAACAGAAATTCTTCTTGGCAATAGCCATCTTCCGTGGAAAAATTACCTTTCCGCTCATTGATAAGGTGTTCTTGTCTGGCTGAATGTTAGGGACGATGGCGGCGGGGGCGACATTGAAAAACTCACCCCACACAGTTTCCGTATCAACCGTGAAATCGAACCTGTATATATACTTCTTATCAACAGTCCTGCCTATTTCGTCAACAAACGCCAAATAATCAGTCATATCCTACCCCTCCTTCAAATTCAATATTGAGATTTCCCAATTCTTGAAAGTTTTCTTTCGTTGGTCTTGGTAAACTATTCCCATTCCGACAACGGCAAGAAATGCTTCATAAAATTCATTCCCTTTATTATAGTAAAACCTTGAATTTGGAATGTGTTTTGTCACATAATACTTTCCGTGTTTAAACTTTTTAAGCATAAACCAACCCCTTATTGAGTGATACGCACGGAAGGTTTTCATTTTAAAAGACTCATTTTTCATCTTCCTTCTTGATTACCTGATTTATTACAAGTTCCTTACGCATCACCGTGTTCCAAATCTTCTCGTATTGGGTTCCCCTGAACATTTGATAGTAGATATCAACATCCTTGGTCTGTCCGATACGGTAAATTCTGTCCTCCATCTGTCGGCAGGAAGACGGAACATAGTCCATATTGTTGAAAATCATTATATGCGAAGAAGTAAGCGTCAGACCAACACCTGCCGCAATAACCTGTCCTATGAACACATTGATTTCGGGGTCCTCCATAAACGCCTTCTGAGCCGCATCCTTCTGTTTTGCGTTCATCTTTCCATTGTAGATAACGCATTTTCCCCCGTAGTATTCCTTGAATGCGTTCAACTCGTCGTCGTAGCAGGTGGCAATAATCACCTTCTCGCCCTTTTCGATGAACGAATCGGCGAGTTTTATCGTATTCGGAACCATTTGGTCCGAACAATACTTCCTGTACACGGCTCCTTCGAGAAGGTCCTTGTTCACTTCCTTCGTCGGGTCTAATTCCATCTGTGCCGCCTCGTATTCATCCCAAAGTCGCTCGTATTCCATCATTTGGATAACATCGAAGTCGTAGAACAGCTCGTGAACGGTCTTGTTCGGAAGGTTTTCGCTGATATCCTCCTTGAGTCTTCGTAGATAAATGTGCGAGATACGCTGTTGCAGTTCGTCAAGGTTGCTTGAGCCGTTTGTCTTGTTTATCATTCTCGCATTGTCCCTGATGAATTGCTTGAGGTCGGTCTTCTGTTCGTCCGTCAACGCATACCAAGAGGTCTTTCCCATCTTTTGCAGGTAAATGTTAGTCCATTTCTCCTTTTCTCCCTTTGCGGGAATCTTCATAGCGTCACAGTATCTGTTCACATAGTATTGCCAATCTCCCGTGACATCGCTCTCAATCAATTGGAGGACACAGAAGAGATTTTCAGGGTTATTTGTAATAGGAGTACCCGTAAGAAGGTATATACTATCAGGGTTTCCTCTCTTTATGAGGTCCTTAATCACTTTATACCTAATAGAGTTCTTCTTTGAGAGTCTATGGGCTTCGTCTATGATGATAAGTGACTTCTTGTTGGAAATATATTTGAGAAGCGGGCTGTTTTCGAACGCTTTTTCGACATTCGCCTTGCTCCAAGAAGCAGGAATCTCGTAGAAGTTGTCAAGGATATCATAATTGATGATTATGAACCTGTTTTCCCTCCATTTCCCCTGTTCTTCCGCCTCTTTTTTGAGTTCATCAACAGAAAGACCGCTCCTTCCTTCGCCGTAGCCGAGGAATTTTTCCATTTCGGCCTTCGTTTTTCCGTTGAAGGTGTCAATAATCGTTATGTCACGCTCAGGAACATACCAAAGGAGTTCTTTTTTCCAATTCGTCTTGAGCGAAGCGGGGCAGATGATTAAAATTGAATCGAAATTGCCCTCAATTGCGGCGACAGCCGTCTCCATTGATTTTCCGAGTCCCATATCATCGGCGAGAATGCACTTTTTCCTGTCAAGAAGGAACTGAACACCCTCTTTTTGGTGGGGTTTAAGCCTTCTGTTTTGGTCTTTGGCGAGAGAAAGCCTGTCGTAGCGGTCGAAATCAACCGAAACATTGTGATAATCCCTTACGAACATATTCCCTAACAACGCTTTTTTGGGAATGAACAATTCCGAAGGTTCCATATTCTGTCTCCACTTGACCATACAGTGGAAAAGATTGGTCGTTTCT
>Ga0310786_10008299_pt1 | contig 13359 bp, 2 predicted proteins | sample AusTroGonzalo_MG_FD_203881 | JGI IMG/M metagenome (GOLD analysis project Ga0310786, IMG submission 203881) | Bovine rumen microbial communities from tropical cattle in Woodstock, Queensland, Australia - Gonzalo_03 (v2) (version 2) | ecosystem: Host-associated > Mammals > Digestive system >... | reverse complement strand
AGGTGCCGATGATATTGTTGAAGAGTCCCATCGACTCATCGGGGTTATCCTTATAGTATTCCATCTCCACATTCCTGATGACATGACCGCCACCGTCGTAGTGGCCTTCGAAACCGTCAGTACAGGTGCCGATGGGCACGAGCACCGAGTCCTTCAGGTCGATGTCAGCCGTCTGCAGTACATAGAAATTGCTCCGCTTCATAACACCGATGGTCTTGATGAGATTCATGAAATCTTTTGCCGTACCTATCTTATAAGGATCCTCCTTGGTGCCTTTGCCTAACGAGCTGAGGTCAAAATAGTCGTTGGTATAACGACCATTCCTCTTGAACACCATGGCATGACTGCTTGACAACACTGGTATTGAATCACAGTCATCGCCATCTGTCAGGTTCTGATACCATGCGGGTTCTGGGTTGATGTCGGAACTGTTATTCAGTTCATAGGCAATCTCTCCGTTTCCGAGGTTGGATTCATCCAGGCCAGGTGCACAATCTACAATCGTACCCTTATGATCCGAACTTACCAGCGCATTTCCGTCCGTATAGCATCGTTCGATGCGGGTGTCAATCTTCGTATCGCTGCAGATATATCCGGTTCTGGAAGCTGTGAGCGAGGTCTTAACAACAAGGCAGTTCCTAATAACAGACTTATCGAACATATCGGAAACAATGCCACCTACGACACCGCTTTTACCATTGTTCTCCACCTTGCATCCCGTGACAAGGCAATTGGAGATTTCTCCGTTACCACTGAGACGTGCGGCGATACCGCCCGCGCGCATACCCTCTTGCCTGTATTTGATAGTCGTTTTCTCCACGCAGAGACGTGTCACCGTACCAGTGACAACGCCAAAGATACCTACCACACCATCTGCTTCTATGTTACCATTGCGGATGGTATGTCCGCCACCGTCGTAGTAACCATCGAAACTGCGTGGAATTGTAAATTCAGCGTCTTTCAGGTCGAAGTCGGCTGTCTGGAGGAAGTGGATACCAGTGGTCTTATTACCTTCATTACAGTATTTGGCCATAAACTCCCAGTCAGAAAGATTGTTGATGAGGAAGGGCTCCTTGCTCGTTCCCTTTCCAGAGAGCTCAAAGATGGTACCCGATGGCTTGTTGGTGTATTTCGAGCCATCGTAAAATACTGGTTTGCTTTTGCTGTCGAGTACAGGATAGTCGTTGGGAGTGCCTTCCCCGTCCACATTCTGATACCAGATAGTGGCAAAAGCTGTCTTGTCGTTCAACAGCCATGTCAGCTCACCGCTCTTCATTTTGCTTTCGCTGACACCAGGCTCGCAACGACTCGTATTGGTAAGGCCGCCTTTACTGGAGATATTGCTTTCTGTGGTGAAACAGAGGTCAGCCTTTGCTTTGTCAATGATGCGGCTGCTGACACCTCCGGCATAATCACCCTTGACAGTATTCTTATATCCATGGCAATAGCTCATAAGGGCATTGTCTGTCATCTCGCCCACCAGACCGCCCACATAGGTACCTGTGATGCTACCGTTGGCGGCATAGCAGTGACGCATCTGCCCTCCTGTCTCTTCATTGCCATCTCCACAGAGCATACCGGCAATGGCTCCACAGCGCGCACTCTTATCGTCAGTCTGGATGGTGACCTCTCTGACACCCAGGTTGTGGATCGTTCCCGCCACCTTGCCGAAGATACCTAAAGCGTCGCCGTTGACATTATTGATTTCGGCAGAGCGAATGATATTGCCGCCGCCATCGTAGTCGCCATAGAAGGTATAGGCTTGGCCAATAGGTGTCCAGTTCTTACCCTTGTTGTGCTGCTCCAGAATATCCTTTACATTGATGTCGCCCTGCTGCTTGAAATAGAGATTCCGTGTGCTGGCGCCACCGTTCACAAAGTCGGCAAGAGCTATCAGGTCGTCATCTTCGATGATAAACGGATCGCTTTTTGTTCCGCTACCCTCAGAGAATATATCCTTAAAGTTTTTCCATTCCACATAGAGCTCGGTGATTCCGCTGCCTATCGTCATATTATCACCGACTTTTACCCAAGTGCCTTTACCGTCTTTTTTAGTGTTCCATTGATACAAATACTTGTCTTGTTGAATCAACCCCACTTCATCAAACGTCGGTATGGTGAAATCGATTTGAACGCCATCAACATTTGACTTAAAGCCGGCAGTGTATGATTTCGATTCATCGACGCGGCTACTGAACTTGTCCATCAGATTAAATCTGACGTAGTATTTCTTATCGGTAGGACTGCTTTTGCTTTCCCCACCGCATCCTGCACCGGAGCCGGCTCCGGCACGCGTGTCGATTCCATCTTTCCATCCTTCATCTTTATACTTTGAACCGCAGCGGTCATTATGGATTTCTGGCTGATAGGCATCTGTTATATAGCTGTTGGTACCTTTTCCTGCCTGTTTGCCATCAGCACTATAACCTCCATAGCCGCCGAAAGATCCTGCCTCGTATAATTCACGAAGGTTCTTTCCAATGCTACCACCGGAGCCGCCGCCACCGCCGCCACCGCCGGGGCCACCGGTACCGATGTCGTTGGCTTTGCCACCGAAGCCGCCGCCACCGCCGCCGCCACCACCGGCCAATGTATAATTGAAGCCGCTTGTGACATGTCTGAAACCATCTCTTCCTTTCGCTCCACCGTTACCAGCACGTCTGCCTGCGCTACCACCATGGGTTTCCACCACGAGACCGTTGGTCTGTTCTATAAAGAGAGTACCCATCGGCTGAGCAGTACCACCCTGACTGCCATTATTACCTTTTACACCGTTTGCTTTATCCCAATCAATGACAGAAGTATGAGCCTTACTGCCACCGCTACCGCCATCGCCGCCACGCGTGCCGATGCCGGCTCCGGCACCGCCACCGCCGTTACCACCGGCGCCGCCATTGCCGCCCCATACTCCGTTGCCATCACCACTGTCTTTCCAGTTTCCGTCGTCACCTTGACCACCGTTTTCTCCATTAGCGGCATCGCCGCCTGTTGCAAAAACTCGGCCCTCACCCATCAGGACGAGCGTACTGCTTTGGGGAAGTTCGATGCCTGCACCGGCACCTGTCCTGCCGGATGCATCACCGCCCTGGGCTTCGAGCGTAACATCCTTGGGTACATGGATAAATACCGTAGCGCCATTGGCAATGGTCAGTCCACTTCTGCCTGCAGTGTTGGTGAAAGACAAATTTTTAGTGATATAATAGGTTCCTGACCCGAGCGTCTTTCCAGAAGAGGAACCCGTCGATACATAGTTCCACTGTTTATTCAAATCAGGCACAGCCTTGCCGTCAACAACCTTCCAGTTGCCTACGCCAAGAATCTCGACCATCTCGCTTGCGGTCATCTGGCCGTTGTACCAGCGGTTATCACCATCGGAGTTGAACAACTTGGGAACTACTTTACCATCGCTGTTCACCTCCCAGTTGCCGCTGCCCAGTGTCTCGACCATCTCGCTGGCTTTCTTGTCGCCTACCTGGTTGGCTTCATTCCAGCATTCAAATTTGGTGGAAATCATATCCATAGTACGTTTTTCGACTGCGTGATAGGTCCAGTTATTTGAGCCATACTGTCCGTTTGCCCAGTTAGAAGCTTCAAACGAAAACACTCTTAAAAAGTTCATACCAACAATGACATTGTGGGCAAAAAGTCCAATATTTTTTTCGGGGAAAGTACCGTTTTCCAGGTTGTTGTTGAACACATTGCCTGAAACATTGTCTTGCCAGCCAATGAATGCTGCGCCATAGGTAATACGATTGCTCTGTAAGATATTACCATCGAACAGGCAGTTTGTGATGACTATCGGTTTATTATCACCATAACCGATGAATCCGCCCACAGATTGTTGACTATCATGAGTATTATAAGAATAAGAGTTATATTCTAACGTTGTTGATACACGGCAGTTCTCGATGTGATTGTAGTCACCATAGGTGCAGCCTACAAGTCCTGCCAGTCTGTCACCACCTTTGATTTGGCCGGCAAGATGCAGGTTCTTGATGGTGATATTCTTGGTATTACGGAACAGGGCGATGTGTTCGGCAGTACCACCATCGATGTTGACAGTTATCGTATGGCCGTTGCCGTTGAACGTGCCATACCAATATTTGCTCATGGCTGCTGTCGTCACAATACTGATGTCGTTAGCAAGGGCAGCGTCCACCCAATACTCACCGTTAGCGGTGTTAATCATGTCACAGAATGTACCCCAGTCGGTGGCGTTACGAATGATGAATACCGAATACTCACGAGTGGCATAGCTGTTCGTTACCGTTGGATTTTGACCGCGTGCCCACGTTCTACAGTGATCGAACTTGGTGTTGAGGGCGCTGGGCGAGAAAAGGCAGTTTTCAATGGTTACAGTGCCATTGCTCCAACCCACGAAGCCACCATTCGCATAGCTATTGGCACCCTGAAAGCTGCCGTCGAACATACAGTTGCTGAACATGACATTTGAATTACTGTTAACAACACCCACGAAGCCTCCCATCGTGGCATCGCCATTCACACTGCTTTTGAGCGTAACCGACGAGTGGCAGATCTCTATCGAGACCGTGCAACCACCGTCAATGCTGCCAATCAAACTGCCATGATGCTGCTTCGACGAGGATACGCTGCCCGTCAGGCGCAGGTTCTTGAAGGTGGCATTGGCTACATGCGAAAAGAGTCCCGTGTTATTGGCATCATCCGAAATGTTTAAGTTCAGTGTGTGGCCATTGCCATCGAAGATGCCGCGATAAGGATAATTGCCAGTATAGCCTGCAATATCCTTCGCACTATTCAAACTAATGTCAGTTTCGAGGACAGCGTTCACATCGTACTGGTTCTTGGCCTCTTCCACCATAGACACAAACTTACGCCAGTCATCGGCAGAACGGATGCTAAAAACTTCTGCACTATATCCATAAGAGACGATGGTGAGTAGCATCGTCAGAGCTAAAAATATCTTTTTCATAATCATCTCCTCCATTTACTTAATCACGACCTTACGACCGTTAACAATATACAAGCCCTTCGTAGGTTGAGCAACCTTGCGACCCTGCAAGTCGTAGACATTATTTATTATTTGTTCTTTATTATTTAGACGCGTAGCGTCGCTTATGCCTGTGGCTTCTTCCTGTGGCTCGATGAACTCTACGAAAACGCGGTCACCCATCAGCGGCAGCAGTTCGTAGGTGTCAGTGTTGAACAGCGTGATGCAATAGCTCATAGGAGCCGTACTGCGAGTATCAGTATTGTCGGCATAGAGGAAGGACTGGTCGAAGTAGTTGTCTTCGAACATCATAGCACCATATTCCGCCAGGTCGGCATATTTCTCTGATGAGGGCAAAGCCCAGATGTCGAGGCGATTGCCGAACGAGGCACACCAATAATGCGGTATGTCGTCGTCAAGCTCGTCAATCTCAGCACCTGTCTGTGCATCTGCCAACGGTTCGGCATCAGCGCGCTTGGCCCGTACTAACAATGGCAGAGCCTTCGGGAGGTCTATGCGACTGTCGACCATCTGATAGACGAGTGACACGACAGCAAGCGGTTCGTCGGTATCCTCGTCCAAAACCTCGGCATTGATGTCTGTCAGACAGGCCACCTCGTAATAGTCAAGCATACGAGCCGTGACGCTCTGCGGCTGACGCGGATCAAGGAAGACGGGCTGCCAGCCGTCGGCCATGGCTGACGCGGCACGACGCGGTGCACTGCTGCCCACCTTGCCAGATGCAGCCTCATTCTTGCCCCATTCTGTTTGTGTGTATTTCTCCAGTTCCTTATATTCCTTATTGAAGAACTGCAGATAGAAACGGAACGGCAGAACATTACCAGAGGCATCGGCCCCGTCAGAGAGTTCAAATATCTGATTGGCGTTATTCCATACATAGATGAGATTGTTCTTGGCCGTCGTAGCAGGTATGCTGTCGTAAGTGGCATAGAAAAGTCCTTCATCCGTGGTGGACGCATAACTCTTGATCAGGTTGTTGTGGGTGGCTTTGACCGTGATGGGACCACCGGTACTGGTCAGCACGTATTCGCTGCCATCACCCTTAACCAGCCAAGGTTCGTTGGCGTGATAGCTGATGGACGAGGGCGTATTGCCCAGCGTCAGTATATGGCCAGGCTTTTCTATTTCCGGCATTTCCTTTTCTTTCTTCATGGTCTCATGGTATTCGAAGCTACCCGTGCCGGCGATGCGGTCGAAGCCGAACGGGAGCACCCACTGCTCCAGGCCGTTCGTGGCCTTACGCTTATAGATGACGCGGTTGACCTTGATGTCGCTCGTACAGCTGAACGGCTCGCCGTCAATGATGGTGAGCTGGTCGAGCGTCTTGCCGTTCTCCACCCGTGTGGTATCGCGGCCCACGATGACGCGGGGATTGATCTTGTCGAGAATACCTTCCGCATAGACAGGATAGTCTTTGCTTGCAGCATTGGCCAGAGTGAGCAACTCTTGGTACTTGTCGGTCTGGGTGGAACTTACCCAGTGGCTGTCGGTGATCTTGGCATTGCTCTTAGAACACAGCTGATGCTCGTCAGTATATGCCTGGTTGTTGGGGTTCTTCAGCTCGCCCGTGGCAGAACAGTGGTCTATCAGACTTCCTTCCTCAGCCATGTTGCAGGCAATGGCGGCCACTTTGCCCTTTTTCTTTTGCTTACCCGTCGGTAACGAGTTATTTGATATGCGACCACTGAAATGACAGTCGCGGATGGTGCCGTTGTTGGTCAAGGCGATACCGCCACAGTTGATTTCGGTATCTACATAACCTACGACGCGCAGTCCCTGGAGCAATGCACCATTCGATATTTCGTAGAACAATCCGTTGCAGGCGCTCGAAGCATTGTACTTGATGGTATGGCCACCACCATAGAAGGTGCCAGCCAGATATACTTGCTTTTCCCAGCTGTTCAATTCAATGTCCCTAACCAGGTAGAACGTTCCGGCCACATTGTTCATATCCATAAAGTTCTTGGCGGTATAGATGAGCCTGCCCGCCTTCGTCTGGAAAGTGACATCGACATCATGAGCCGGCATGACGAACGAGAAGGAATAGCCATTCTCAGTATTGTCCGTAAACGTCAGGCTGTGACGGTCGCTGCCGTCGATTGCCGATACGAAGACGCCGTCAAGATGGTTGTTGCCGGTGACGCGCACAGAAGCGGTAATCGTGGCACCGGCTACAGCTGATGTTGCCGACAGGTTGACCAGGGCGACTTCTGTGGATGTCTTGAGGTTGACGTCAAAAACGTTGGAGTATTTTTTCCTGATGCTGGCAGCATAGACAGGATAGATATCCGCCTCGTTCTTGGCTTGCTGTACGAGTTCGTCAGTCTTTCCTGCTGTCACACCACTCACGAGTTCTGCTGTTGAGTTGGCGGGGTTGGCAATATAGTAATTACCCTCAATGGTGCTGTTCTTCATGTCGTCGCAGATCATATAGGCCTGACTGCTGCCGCCGAACTGACCGTTGAAGACGTTGTCCCTAATGGTTGCGTCCGCACTCTGACTGGCAATGCCATAGGCCGGCGAACCATCGATGACGTCGCAGAGCACATGGCAGTGAGAGATGGTGCCTCCATCGTTCTGTCCTGCCACACCGGCAGCCACGTCGCCGTTCTTCACCGTGCCACTCACCTCACAGTCCTCGATGACACCCTGGTTGTCCTCGGCTATTCCACCGATGTAGGATTCTGATCCGTCCACCTTTGCATTGACATACAGATGACGCACGGAACCTGTACGGGAAATGGTTTTAAATAGACTGTACTCGCCACTATAGGTGATACGGTGACCTTTACCGTCGAAATCGCCATAAACGAAGACAACTGAAGACCAGTCGTCCAAATCAATGTCGCTTTCGAGATAGAACTCTCCATATTGATAATTGATGTTTTCTAACTGCTCCGCCGTCGTGATGGGGACGCTAAACTCAGGAATCAGCGTGATGTGAGCCGTTGGCATGATAAAGGAATACTTGCCGCCACGGGTAGTGGGATCCACAGCGTCTTCAGTGAACGTCACTACACCGGCTGGTATCGTCCTGAGCTGCTTCAACTTGCAACCAGCATCGGGTGTCACGGTGAAACGAACCGTCTCACCCTTGCGGGCATTCTCATTGTCGACCGTGAGCTGTCCGCCGTAATTGCTCTCGGGATACACTTTCAGCCGTTGTACGTCAGGCGTAATGACGTCATCTGTCTTACCATGTTTGGTAAAGTGATAGTAAACCTTACGGGCATCCATGTCGAGACTGTCGAGTGTCAGGTTGTAATTTATACTACCCTGTTGGAACTGCATCTGATAGACGGCATATCCTTCGTCAGACTGTCCCTTGACCACGATGACATCATTCTCCATCGCCTGAACGGTTTCGCCCTCCTTACGCGTGTTGGTATTATACAAGGTCACAGTAGCATGCTCATTCTTCTGGACGCTCACCGTGTTCTGCTTACCTGATGTGGTGTAGTCGATGGTTACGTCACTGGCATCAACCGTGAAGATCAGCACGTCTTCGTTCTTGATGGTTCCGCCTGCCGTAGGCACCAGCAGGCAGAGGTCGTCGAACATCGGACCCTCATAGCTGCGCTTCTTGTCCAGATTGTCAGCCTCCGCGTCAATTTGGAACTTCAATGTGTCAGCCTTGGCATCCACCTCACCTGTCATGAACACGGTCTGCCAGCCTTCTTCCTGATTACTCAAGTCGGCAACAACCAGCTTGGATTCGGAAATATCCTTACCTGTTGCCACAATGCTTGCAACAGCACTACGGGCACGGCATGGATTCACGCTGGCAATGGCTGCAATCCTCAACTTATTTTCATTGAAAGCATTTGGCGGGAAAGAAGGAGCGGCGAGCGACACCTGCTGTGACATACTGTTCTTTACGCTGCCACGCCAATACTTGTTGCCGGTAGGATCTGTAAACACCTCCATAGGAAGACCCCAATTGATATAGTCGCCGGACTCTTTCCAGCCTGACATGCCCTTATCTGCGAAACTGTTCTTCAGCGCATTATGGTAAAGCACATCGGACGAGGGCTTTCCTTGGACAGTGTACGTGGCACTAAAACTTTCAGGCATCATAAACACCACGGGCACTTGCTGTCCGCTGCGTGCCAAGCCTGGGTAGCCGGGTATGACCTCGGGAATATAGGTCTTGATACGACCGGTGTTCCCTGTTTCGTTGACGCTGAAAGCATATACCCGCTGCTCGTTCACGTTGATGGTGACATCCTGCATATCGACCTTGAAGCGATAGACAACCTGCCATCTGCCATCTTTTTGCAGCTCCGGTTTGCCCACGCGCCACCAATTCTTGCAGCCCGTGATGGAAAAGTCGGCAGGAATATAGTTCTGGTTACACAGCAACGTAACATCCACCTCTTCACGTGCCTTCGGAGTCCAATTGGTTGGTGTCACCTCAATCTGCGTGTGAGTACCTTCTATATGAACTTGATATTGGTTCTGACTGAAGATGGGCGTCACATATACGGTGTCATGGTCATCGTTAGGTATTTTAACGGTGATGAGTGTGTCCGTCGTGGTGCAGTATTTTCGGGCAACATTTTCATATTTCACATCCAGAAGTTCGTAACCTGTATTAGGAATGACTTTGAGCTTGATAGGTTTCAACGGCACATTCCTGACCACATTGGAGTCCGGTTTGGTTGTTTTTTCCACGCCATATACCGGTTTCACCTTGCCACCGGTAGTTTGATGTATCACCAGCGTACGCAAGGGGACAAAGGATGCCCATACCTCCACATTACCCGCAGGCATTGTGAACTTGAACTGCTGTTCTTCGTTGGCACGGTCATCGGGGTAAGTACTGATATTTTCTGCCGACGCGGTGGTGGCATATTCGCCATTATCTTTTATGACGGCATAGAAAACGCCCTTTGACAAGCCATAGCCTTTAGCCGGCTTGCAATCAACCGTCACTGTTTCACCGGCTTTGACACTATGCACGGGACAGCTGATTGTTCCATTTTCCATGTTCTTCCTGGGAGATAATGAATACTCCTGTTGTGCTGATACGGGACAAGTGAGAAGGTGAGAAGGTGAGAAGGTGAGAAATGCTGCGCACAACAAACCCCTCATCATCTGCTTCATGCTTCTCTTTGACTGTTTACTATAACTGTACTTCATATCATTATCAATTATTATAAATTTCTCACCCTCTCACTTTCTCACCTTCTCACTTTCTCAGATACTTCTTTCCCTGGTAAACATAGAGTCCACGTGGAAGACCACTGAACGGATCCTGCATATCAGTCGCCCTGCGAATCACACGGCCTTGCATGTCATAGACGTTGAGGTCCATACGATCTTTCAATGACGGCTGTTTCACCGTAGGTATCTGGATGGCCGTGGTTATGTACGGATTGTTAGTCCAATCGCCTACATATTCATTATACAAATATGGAAGTACATCACTGGAATTTTCGTCTGTAGCGAAAGCAACAGACTGTGTCAGTAAACCTTCGTCATCATAGATGAAATACAAGCCATCGATCAGTTGTGGGTCGTTACCACTTATATCTTCTGTACGAGTTTCCAGAAGCGTATAGTCGGAAGCACGGAGGATATAGTGATCACGTAAGACGGGCTCGCCAGGGTTGACGTCCGTATACTTGTATATGATATGGAAGGTATTAGTCTGGCTGTCCAGATACTCCATATAATCGTCATTAGCTGTTCCAGCACCATTACCATCGCTGTCATAGGTACAAGAATACTCCAAACGGGTCTCACCTGTGAGGTGATTATGTGAGAAACCATTGGTGGATATGGCGCGACCAGAGTCGTCAAATTGTGTCTCAATGCTCCAAAGAGGCTTCATTACACCGTTGTAATTCTCCTCATAGACGATGTCATAGTCGTTCACAAAACTGATACGTGATTTAAGGGAATAGGCGTCATTATCAATATCGTAAATGTCAATTCGTTCATTCGCTCCGGAACGATAATTGACCGCCTCAGCCACTGCCTTCACTTGATTGGCTGAGACAAGATGGTATTCTTTCATCTTGATGTAGGACGAGTCTTCAGGAAAGACATAGGATTCAAAACCCAACAAATCGCCTCCATTAACCGGTTCATAGAGCTTAGATCCCTTAGGAACGCTGCGTGTGACAACATACAGGCAATTGATGTCGGGGTTCTGAACAGCGTCTTCACGCATGACATCTTCAATAGTATGGAAATATTGAGTAGGAGCGTTCTCATCAAAATAGCCTCTGATGACCTCAATCTCATTATCCTTCTCACTTCCCTCGTCGTCTGCAGCACGCAACGTAGCGGCACGCCGCAAAGAAGCAAGCTTCGGTGCCTCGAAAGCTCTGTTGGCCTTGGCCGTAACGGTGCTGTTGACAACAGGAATCGGATAGTGGTCCGTTTCCGACATCACGAAATAGGGCGTCTCACTTTGTTCCTTGAGCAACTCAACCATGTTGTATGACTTAAAGATGTCCGAACTGAGTGTCGTCAGACCGTTGGCACGACCATGCGTGGAGAAGCAATGGCGCAACATGGTAGTAGCCAGTGGATCCAAACTGCCGCCAAGACTGTTGGTAGAAGTACCGTAACTGTTGAGGAGATGTCCGTTGGACATGCCGCACGCCATCGGGTTCCAATTGCCAGCAGTTCTGATACGAGATGCCGACGCACAATGGTAGATACCCACATGCAGGTCGGCATAGCCTACGATGCCTCCTACATAATTAGAGCCTTCCAATGTTCCGAAACTGGCACAATTCAAGATGTCACAATTGATGGCGTAACCCACAATTCCACCCACACAAGTAGCTCCACTCATGCTGTTTCCACCGTCAAAGATAAGGTTGGCAATGACTGCATGTGACTGGAGTGCTCCCTTGGCCACTCCCACGAAACCCAGACAGTCGGCACCCTTAAAGTAATTGATGACACCGCTGATACGGTGACCATTGCCATTGAGCACGCCCTGGAACGGATGGTCAGCGGTGCCTAAGGGCATCATGGGCAAATTAGGGGTGAACACCAGGTCGGACTTGATGTCAACGCCTATGTTACCGGAAACTCTGCCCAGGGATACCATCTCTGACAGGATGCGCATCTCACCGGCATCGTTGATATAGTAAACCGAACCGTCGGCATTGGATTTAGGCATGCGCAGACCACATACCCGACACTGGCCGTTTCCGTCGAAATCATGTTCCTTCAACGTACCATTGTGACTGATTTCAGTTTTCGGGCAATACTCACATTTTTTCACATTGCCCACATTGCTCATACAACTGGATTTCTGGCTAGGATACTCTATCCAATGGTGATCATTATGCTTAGCCATAACAACCTCGACGCTGTCTTTGCCACAGACATCGCATTTGTAATGGTTTTCACCCGTTTCTCCACAGAGAGGCTCACTCGCCAGTTCCTTGATGCCGAAATGATGGATATGAATGGACAAACTGTCGATACTTCCTGCATATTTACAGTCCCTACCTTCAAAACGAACCTCTAAAGAGATATCGTGTGGTCCTTGAGGAATGATGACTTCATCCGCTTGATAACAGATGCTGGTTCCATCGGTATGCTTTTTTTGGGGCTTCTTATCGACCTTTACATTGAAAGTAACTTTGCATCCATTGTCCACCCCACCACCTGCTATCGTGGAAGATATATTAAAGAAGAACTTGTATCTAAGGACTGCCTGTTGTCCATCAGGAACGGTGACGGAGAATTTGATAGAGGGGCTCGAACTGTTACTATCGACTTGAAACAGTTCATTCTCTTTAATCAACTGGAACTTTTTCAAAACAGGTTTGGTGACGACGATACCATCACTGGTCGTACCTCCCTCATATGGAAATACCACCTTTGCAGCAGAAACTGTTAAGGGTATAAGGGTTAGGAGGTAAAAAGGTATAACCGTCAAAAGGTATAAAAACTTCCTGTCCATATCTTTCAATATTAATTATCAACTATCAATTATCAACTATCAATTATCAACTATCACTGATTAGACGCCGCTTCTGGCAGTACAGCATCCGATCCGCTGCCACAGATGGCTTGGGAGGTATTGCGGGAAAGGCTTCCCCCTTCGTTGGTTCCGCAGATGCCGCCGGCATAGTCGCGCACACCGCCTACCCATACATTGTTTTCCGTGGTGCAGCCAGTGATGGCACCTCTGTTCAATCCACAGATGCCACCAAGGTTCATGCCCGTACCGATACTGCTCATAATCGAGAACACAACATGGCAATTATCAATCGTTCCGTCGTTGACACCCGCCACGGCACCAATATAGTTCCAGCCACGCATCTTACATGAAGCAATCTCCACGTCTTTCACGGTGGCCCCCTTGGCGATGGCTCCGAAGAGTCCGCGATAGC
>Ga0310786_10008298_pt1 | contig 13360 bp, 19 predicted proteins | sample AusTroGonzalo_MG_FD_203881 | JGI IMG/M metagenome (GOLD analysis project Ga0310786, IMG submission 203881) | Bovine rumen microbial communities from tropical cattle in Woodstock, Queensland, Australia - Gonzalo_03 (v2) (version 2) | ecosystem: Host-associated > Mammals > Digestive system >... | reverse complement strand
AATGCTCCAGCACCAGTAGCAAGAGTCCCAATCATATGAGCAGTATCGGCAGCTTTTTTAATATGTCTAGTTCTCTTTTTAGCAGCATCTTCTTCTTCTTTAACACGTTTTTTTGTGTACTCTTCAGAAGTTTCCTGTTTAGGTCTTTCTCCTGTTTCTCTCCACTATCTCATAAATTTAGATCTTGAAGCAGGAGTTAAGTACCATTGCCAATCATCTATTCTTTTTTCTATTGCTTTCTCTTTTTCATCTAATGTTCCCCAAGCAGTCTAATACTTAGGGACTCTTCCACCACTTTTAAGTGATTTTATGTACTTTAATTTTAATTCTTTATTAATCATGATTATAAAAGCTTTTATTTCTAATAATATCATAATTTAACAAAAAATCAAAATTAAATTTGTGGATAAGAGAGGATTCGAACCTCTAACCTCCCAGTAAAATCTAGGGCTCTCGCAGACATTAAGTAAGGAATTAATAATAGTCTGGGTGTCCAATTGAGCTACTTATCCAAATTGGGGTAATAAAGCGTCCTTTGCCCGTAACATTTACCCCTCCAATTCCATCTAGAAGAAATTGGTTTTTCTCTTAGTTACTCACTTATAGTCGAAAACCCAGAGCACTAAATCGACTATTCCTTTAGCCAGTACTAACTAAAAGTTGACATTAGGATATTACATAGGTCGTCACTCTATGTGTCACCATCACTTCACCTAGGATGGAAGGTATTGATAGGGAAGCAGTTTGTACCTGCATTCTATTGATAGTATGTTCCTAAAGAAATTGGATCAGCTAATCCTGCTTGCTAAGCATTTGTTTAAGCTATCAGTGTTCTAACATTTAAACTATTCCCTAAAGTAGCCAGAGTTGGATTCACACCAACGACCTTTCAACCTCCCGTTGAACGCTCTTATAATATCTGAGCTATCTGACTAAAATGAAGACATAAAAGATTTTGAGGAAAACTGTCTTCTACTCTCTACGAGTTTTAGAGACAAGTGAGGAGTATTTTCCAAAGATTAGTCATCTAATTTCTTAGGACGTCTGATGCTTTATTGTTAGATGAACTGAAGATCTACAAACTAGTATTTATAGTAGATAACGTACAGCAGCCTACACTTACCTCGTGTAATCGAAGGGATCAGTAGCTAATCTTTTTATTTTAAAAGTTTTTCTGTTTCTTCTTTTGTTAATTCTTTTACGAAAATACCTGCTATCTCATAATAGACGTAGGTATTTCTATTTTCTTGGACTCTCAAGTTCCATTGAGGAGCTTTTCCATCAATAGAAGGACGCTTAATCACTTCTTTAATGGTAACTACATTAGAAAATATGTCTACAACTTTCTGGCCCACTTCAAAAAGATACGGTCTTTTTTCCATATCTTTAAAGTTTTCAGTATGATTCCAGAAGTCTCTGGCTATTACTGAAGAACCGTCTTTCTTCATATTAATTGTATATTCTTTCATATTGTTATCGTTATTAGTTATTAAAAAATTGAACAGCAAAAAGCGGCTCGCTGAAAAATCTGTTCTCTCCATTAGAGGCTAACAGTGTACACCTGAAAGCTGGAGTTTTTTAAACCCTTCGCAATTTTAGTTCCACCCAGGATTTAAAAGGAACACCTATAGGTCGGATTGGTTACCGATATATTTCTTACTCTTAAAGAATATCCCATTCTTCAAGAGCTTCCTCTGGACTTAATCCGGAGGCTAACTCTTGTCTTACTTCTTCTTCTAGCCCATACTTGCGAGCTTCAAAGATTGCTTGTTTCGAGGTCATTGTTTCTTGAGTTTTATTATACCTGTAAACATTTGGTCTCCACTCTCACGATAATGAATACAATCTCCATAGATATATGCATATTGAGAAGGTTTCCAAGATTCTTGATTAAATGGAGCTTTGTTTAACTCTACATTAATTTCTGGAAAATTTTCTCTTAACCAGTTTATTGTAGAAGAAAGTCCCACTTTTCTTACAGAGAATGTGAATGAGATAGTAATATCTCTATTAAGTCTTTTACACTTATTATAAATATATACTAAATCATCTCCACAAGAATGTATAGTTCTGCAGAAATCAGCATCAATAAAAGTAGGAATTTGATTTCTGTACAAGAGAATATCAAATAATCCAATTAAAGAATTTGCATTAATTACCTTACTTTCTGGAGCAAAATTAACTAAATACAAATTCTTATGAATTGGAAGACATTTGATATATTCAGGAACATATTGTGGACTAGATAATGCTAGAATGTTGTTACATCCCACAATATTAGTCCACAAATGTTTTTGAATATTTCTCTTTAGAAAAGCATTATTATACGTTTTCATAGATAAGATACTTTTCATATAACTGAGGATAATCTTTCTTGAAAGAATCCTCATCAAATCCCACACATTTCTTGAGCTGATAACCTTGCTTACGCAAATACTCAGCACATTCTTCCTCGAAAGAAAGATTTTTCTTAACCTCTGGCTGTTTCTCTACAGGAGGATACAACCATTTTCTAAGAATACTAATATGGATCGGAGTATTTGGCCATATAAAACCAATGTGCTTACCCTTACCACAATTCTCTCTTTGGAATCTAGTGAATAGAGTATCATTGCGAGTCATTTTAACTGCAAGAGACTCTGAAATACCATGTGATTTTAAGATGTTGATAACCATCTCACGAGGCATTTTTCTACCTACATTCTCGTTACGTGCTGTATTGTAAGCAGCACATACTTTTTCCAAGTTAATCTTTTCCATATCGCTTTGTTTGTTTTAAATTGTTAATAATAATTATTTGTTATGCGAATAAACTAGCGAAATATATCCACATCATAGCACACAATGTGAACATAACACCCCAGAAATAATCCTGGAATTTTGTTGATAATTGTAATTTTTTCATAATTTTAATACGTTGGATCATAATTATTTGCAATCATAGCATTACAATAATACTCTAAAATTGCTTGTTCAAGAGTTAAATGAGGATATTTCACTATAAGATATTGAATTCCTCTTTGGGTTTTTAGAAAGTTATTACAACTTTCATTAACACGTTCATAAGCTTCTTTAGCAGATATACATAATTTTTCTGCTATAGAACCTTTTGTAAAGGATGTCTTTGGAACTGGTTTCATATTGTTATGTTGTTTAGAATATTTCTTTAAAAACTCCAGCTACTATTATTCACTGGAGCGGGTAATACTCAACATAGTTATATTTGTTGATTTCAGATTGTAAAGTTTTAAAAAATCTCTCCCATCCTAAAAAATAGGATGAGAGAGCAAACAAACTAACAATTTCGGCCGATTGTTTATACTCGGGAGGCGGCCCACATCAAATACTTATATACTATTATGATGTGAATCCCAGCATTAATTCTGGGTAATCATCAGTGAAATTCCGAGTTTAATTTAAAAAAACAATATTCCATTGGATTCGAACCAACTTTTGGCATTCCCCCAAGCTTCATCCTGTGTGTTTCAACATTTAGCTGCCTTCGTGTGTGCCCCACCACACCTGAGAATATTGTTTTTTTTTCATATTGTTAATTTAAAATGAACAGTACCCTCAACACTTACTACTCTCCTGTTCCGTATTTTCTGAAGCCATTCTCCGTAATAAGAGAACTTCTATGTGTTACGACTTCTTCACTACTTCCCGTACAAAATCCCATTTCTAGGCAAAACATCTATGGACTATGTGAATATCCAGTATGCTTTTAATTTTGAAAATTCAGATACATATTAGTTTAATTTAAAATTATCCTCTCACACTTATTGAGGACAATATCCTAGCATTCAATGACCGGAGCTAAACTCTTGAGGGTATCTAGGTATATTTAATATTCTCCAGTCACACATTCTGGAGCGAGCTTAACATTACTATGACTACTTAGGGTAGTTAAGTCTACTTACGTCAATTAGTAGTGCCAGCTACTAACGATACGGAACATAATATACTGGCATATATTATGAACATTGATTATACGGGAATTTACTCCGCCCATTTTCTGTACATAATCTGACTTTAACACTTTGGGTAAGCGAACAGTTCCTATTGAACTGATAAGTCACTATATTATTTTTACTTCTTATATAGGCGAAGTCACAACCTGCAGATTGTGAATTGTACCGAATTCCCCTCGGTACATAGGGTCAGAGCTTTTATTTATACTCTCTTCTCTGATTATAGGAGTTTAAGATATAGTCATTGCTGTTGCAAAGAATATCAAACCTAATACTAACAAACCCCAACTAATACCTGTCCATTTCCAGGTATTTGGAGTACAAGAACCTACAATGATAGCTACGACAAAAATTACCATAGCTATCAGTACTAATATGTTACCAACTCGCATAACGACATAATCCACGATTATACAGATCTTTCAAGAACTCGGCTACCTTGTCTTGCTGTTCCTTGGTCTGATATGTTACAGGCCATGTCCAACAACCGAAAAAAGCACTGGTACGAGGCTGAGGCTCTAAGCCAGCTATTTTACAAACGGTTTCATAATGGGTTTGTTGTCTACCCATGCCTGTAAATGGATCACAATCAATCTCGATTGTGGTCTTGTAAGGATATGTATGTTCCATATTGTTTAATTTGTTTGTTTTATTTGTTTATAAAAGGTAATCCATATTTTAAAACATTAGTTCCCATCATTCTATAAATCCGAATTAAATCTAATCCAGAATTACATTGTCTTAACATAGAGTAACGAGCCCAAAGAATAATTCTTTTAGATTCGGAATGTTCAATTTCTACTTTATACTTTTTAGCTTGTTCTAAAACATAAGGTCTAATCTTTTCTATTGAAATAGCAAAATTTCCAACAGATACTGTTTGACTATTGCCTTCAGGTTTAAAAGAATCTAAAGCATGAGTAAGATTTGTCCACAAGTATTTATCATCAATATTCCAAGACCATCTAATAGGACAAAAATCCATATAAAATTGTCTTTCGTTTCTACTAATAAGAGTATCATATACCTTCATTAAAGGTTTTCTACTTTTATTACTATATAAATTGGCGATTTCTTGCGTCATCCAAAAATCTTTATCCCAAGTACTTAAAGTATTTACATATTCAATTTCTCTAAATAACCAAGGAGTTAATTCTTTTTCAGGAATAGAAATATCTTGAAAACAAATTAATCTAGAACTATTTAAAGAAATAATATTTTTTCCACTTTCTTTAAGTGTGCGTAATGCACTATATAGTCTCCATTTTGAGCCTATATAATGAGAAAATTGATTTATTCCTATTGATTTCATATTGTTTGTTTTGTTTGTTTTGTTTTTAAAAAGCTCGGTAAGCCTTTAAACTCACCGAGCCCAACACACACATTACTTTTTCAACTATTCCATCGGGTAAATGGAGGGTGATCATCTCCCTGTAGTGTAATCTATAAATAGACGATACTACTTGCTCGTTTATATGTGTTACCACTTTATCGAGACTTCCCTTCCTATTCTAATGGCTTCGGGCATCACCAACCTGCTGCGCTACACAGGATTTAAAAGTATCTTTTTCTGTCCTGGACAGCACCACCTGTTTCCCATTCCACACAAAGACTTTGGTGTCATCTTTGTCTTGATACTTTTGTATAGTTTAAAGTATATGCCTTATTCGGGCATATACTCTTGAGGACAAGCTTGTAATTCACAAAGAATTGAAACAAGCTGGCTGTAACGGAAACCACCCATATCAGAGTGATCTTGTTCTGTATCGTTCAAAAGAGCTTTCAGAGTCTGGTCAACCCAACTCTTCTTAGTTACAAATTCTTTGAAACCAGAAGATTGGAGAGCCTTAACAGCATCTTGCATTGCTGTATACGACGGTACATTGAAGTTTCCGCATTGTCCATCCTTACGTATCCAACAGATGTGCATGCCATCATTGTACTCAATATCATTAATATGATTCATGAGTAAATTTTGACAAGCATTCATACGACGAGTAAGAGATGCAATGATACGTGGAGAGAATGCACCAACAATGTCAAGCATAAGTCCAAGACCACGAACCTTAGCTTTGTCTATGTCAAAATCCGAACCTGCTGGTTTCCCATACTTTTTCGGAAGTGAAAGAACAAAGTTCAGACTGTTCTCAGTTTCAGCAAAAGAAATATTATTCTTCATGCTACTTAAACTACAAAGAATGCTGTAGTACCACAGATAGCCTATTTAAAGTTGACTTTCTTATCCCCATATTGGTGACCGTCACAACCCCTCCTACTGTGGACAAAGGAAACCTTACTATACTTCTGGTTTTACGAACTTCCATCTGTATTTTTCATACGGGCTTTGGACCGTCAAAGGCTACATTAAAGTTTTTGCATCGGCTGAGTCTTGACCCAATGCTACTATCATTTTCGCTCCTTTAGGAACTAGAACACACCTATATTTCTATAGGTAGATAGCATACGGACAGTTTTAAAGATACTGCATCTACTACTCTCCTATTATGTAAAGTACTCTTTTCAACCCTTGCTCTTGCGGATACAGAGGATGCCTCCTCTTACAAGTTGTTTACTCATTTCATTTCTATGCTTTCCTTGCGGTACTCACATAGTCTCCGTATTACAGGAGAACAACCGTATTTTCACATGAGAGTGGACAACACTCTTGCTTTTTTACTTTAAACATTTTTATTGCAGGTGAGTATAGTCCCACCAGTCTTTTAAATACTTAAAGACCCGTTTTGAATGATGTGGTTGTCCTTGTATACCTTGGTACCTTTTGAGTACTTTAGATATCTACACCATTCTGTTTTCAGCTGCCAAGCTTACTTACTTTTGTCAATCGTATTTATCCTACTATTTCTAACTGAGTTGCCACACTCAGTATCCTCTTGGCAGAGAATATAGGATATAATTAACAAATTATCTACTCTCTCAAGTTGGCGACTTTCGGAAGTAGATTTATATTATACATTGTCCTCCTTACGGAGCAAGATAACACTGGATGGGTGCTATCGTATATCTCATTCAGTTCTGCCCGAACCTACTACAAGATACACTCGTATAATATAGCTTTCTTATGACCATCGATTACTCGGTGGGCAAGTGGACAAAACCACTCACTTTATAGCATCACTGCTTTATTCTCAAAGACAAGAAGCCTGCCTTCCATCACCATTCTACAATAAATTGTAGCCGACTACTTTGGACTTGTCGGGTGTAGGTTTAAAAGCATAGGATTTTAAAGGGATTTTAAAATTTTTATTTGTGTTATCGGGAATAATTTTTTTAAAATTTTCTAGCTATTTAAAATAATGTAAATTTACTATGAAGTTTTGTTATACATTATTTGTTTGACCAGAATCCCGATTTTTGGAATTGAGTTAGTTTGAATTTGTGTGATTGGGATGGAGTTTGCGCCTGTGCCCGTGAGCATATCTCCCAACAACGAATTTTGAACAAAATACACTCTCAAAACCGTGGAACATACACCAAACTATTGTTATAAAGAAAGAGGACTAATAATTTTCACAAACTATTAATCCTCTATAATTGCCTTATGAAAAAACCAATAAAAACCCCTCCTCTCGAGGAGAAAGTAACCAGACTTCCCAACAATCCAGTCAGGAAGTCCGATTACTGATAATGTGTAGTTGTCAGAAGTGATGTGGCTACTATCCTTCACCACACCATACAAAGTAATCATTACTTTGACTTCTGGAACTGGAACACTGGAATGTTGCGATCACGAGTACCGGTGATCTGACCATCACGGTTGTAGCGAGCAGCCTTAACCTTTACGAGGTCAGCAACAACCAAGGTCTTACCCTTAATTGTATCCCATACCTCCTGGTCGTTGGCACAAGCACTGATGGCATCGAACACATCGTGAGCCTTGTCAGTCTTAGCATAGGCAATCTTACCACTAGGAGTGAGATCTGCCTTATACTCAGCCACACCACGATCGAGTGCACTGAAGAACAGGTTCTTACTGGTAGCTACACCAGCAGATTCTGCAGGACAGATTACACCAAAGCTCTCACCACCTCTGAACTGTGAACGGAACAGATTCTCAGCAGTCTCAGGAACATAAAGGATATCACCCTTCTGATACTGAGCTCCACTGGGATCCGACTTCGTACGTTCTGCCAGACTTGATTCCAAACTTGTGCCAGTATTACCAGCACCCATTCTCTTGGCCGCAAGCTCTACAGCAGCAGCACTACCCTTAATCACATCTTCTTTTTTCATTGTGATTTTAATTTTTTAATTGTTAAACTTTAATTTATAACTACTATTAACGTAAGCATAAACGGTCCGCTGTTCAAAGCACAACGGACGAAGCTTTATATTTTACTCTTCAAATCCCGCACACAATTCATTTAAGAATTCCATAGCTTCATGAAGTTGTTTAACACTGTCTTCATTCTTGAGATAACGGTCATAAGAATACATGAGATTTCCTTTCTCGTCCTTCTTCTGAATCTTGTTACCGTTAGGATCTTTAAGGGTATTACCCTCTGTATCCTTCTCATAAACTGGAGACTTAGTACCAGCCAGTGCATTCTGCATCTTGAGCTGAGCCTTGATAGCTCTAGAGATCATATACGTATTGAGCTCTATGATCTCAACATTACAGGTCTTTTCGACACTTGAAAACTGAATCTTCTTCATGACTTCTGATATTAAATTGTTATACTTGTTTGTTTATTTATGTAGTCATTAGTTACCACAGTAAAAGGTTATACACCCTTCCCTGCTAAGGATATTAGTGTGCTATACATATGGCTACGTTTTACCTATTGTTTGGGGATGTGTGAAAAAAAATGGGCAGCCGTATGCGCTGCCCAAAGTTTTAGATAAAGGTCACGAGAGCCTTATTCATAGCACGACGACCACCAACACGACGAAGTTTCTTCACATCGAAATTAAACTTCTTGGTGGTAGCGTTGAGGGCTTCCCAACGTGAGGTATCATCATCTTTTTCAGACGTGAAACCTTGCGACACCACGAAGTTGTTACGGTCATCGACATAGGTAGCCTGTTCGAGATTAGCCACAGGGATAAGGTCACCCGTTTCTTTCAGACACACAGCCATAAAGGTGTGGTTTTGTCCGTCAGTACCAACGTACTCAGGATAGTAGATGTTGACTTTATTTTTGTCAGCACCATTACCACCTTTGAGTTCGAGAGTATAGGCACCCTTAGGAACGAGAGTTAAAGCCTGCTGATAACGGATTTGTTCGGCAGACTTGGCAGCGATTTCATCAACGGTTGCGGGCTTAATGCCTGCGATTTCAGATTTCTTCATACGGCAATTAATATTAAGAGTTGTTTGTGGGAAACTGCCCACGCAGTCGGCAGAGGACGGCATACGCGTCATACCTGTGGGTATGTACCTACTTTACACTTTGACTACGTTTTCCCATAGCGGGGCCCAGGGGGCTACCTGCTAGGGTGCACCCCCGCCCCCACAAAAAAAATAAAAAAAAATTTTAAAAAAAAATAAAAAATTTTTTAGATGGAGTATATCTCTAACCTAAAAATACTGGCCGCACGGCCTTAAGTATAGTTTATCTTAAGTATAGTAATAAGTATAGTTAGTGTTCATTTTTGATTTTTGATTGTTCATATTTGATTTTGAATTGTTTATTTTTGATTTTCGATTGGTTAAATTTGATTTTTAACAAAAATTAACTTGTTCATTTTTTGATCACTTATTGTTCATTAGTATATTAGTAATATGGAAAAAGAAGATAAAAGACATATCGAACTACCTACTACAGAAGGAATTAGTGATATTACCCCTCAAGATCAATTAGTTTATTTGGGAATAAGATCATTTATGAATAAAGATACTTTAGAAGCATTTCCTTCACAAGAAACTATAGCAGAAAGAGTAGGTTGCTGTAGAAATACTGTAAGAAAATGTATTCAAAATTTAGTAGAAAAGGATTATTTAAAAATAAGAATAGAAGGAAGAAAACAAATTTATATGTTCAATAAATTAAAACAATTTGAACCTTTCTCATATGAATTTTTAGAAGATAAAAGTAAATCATTTACTAAACGTGCTACATTAGCAGCTACTCAACGATATATGACAGGAAAAGAAACAGGAGTTGGAAAAGTAACCTATACTAAAATGGAATTAGCTAAATTAATAAATACTCCATATTCTACGTTAGTGAGAACTCTTAGAGAATTAACTGAAGACGGACTCATTATTAATGAAAAACTTCCTTCAGGTCAACAACAAATGCAATTCCAATTAGAAAAATATCATCAAGGTATAGTTAAAATTTTATTAAATCATGAAGAGAGGATTGAAGCTCATGAGGAAAGAATTGAAGCTAATGAAGATGATATTCAGATATTAAAAACAGAAAATAAAGAGTTTAGAGAAGAAAATCTAGAACTACAAAGAAAATATAAAGAATTAGAATCTAGATTAAATGAATTAGAAAATAAAAAGAAACCAGATGTTATACTTAATTAAAGAATACGGAAAAAACAAAACTTATCTTAAAATAGGTTATACACAGAATTTAGAAGAAAGATTAAAAGCATATAATACTCATAGTGCTGAATTTGAATTAATTAATTCTATGGAAGGCGGTCCAGAGTTAGAATCTTTTGCTCATAAATTATTAGCTGAATATAATATAAAAGGTGAATGGTTTAAAGAAGATCCTATGGTATACTATGTTTGGGAATTAACTAAGCAAGAGTATAAAATAAGAAAGCAAGAAAAGACTATAGAAGAATTAGAGAACAATCTTAGTACATTATCTAATCATGTAGACTTCTTTAAAAAGAAATATGAAGAATTAAAAGCTCGTTTTGAAAATTAACATTTTTTAAATTTGTCTTTTTAAAATAACAAATATATTAGTATTGTTATGAAACAGGAAGAAATATTAAAAGCTCTCATAGAAGAGCTATTTGAAATGGACACACTACATCAAGAATATCAAGATAATGATTCTCATTTTGTAGTAGATTCAACAAGAGAAGGAAATACTTTAACTATTAAAGTACAACTTTTAGAAAATAAAGATAAGAAAGAATTTGAAAAATGGTTACAACAAGTTGATGATGACCTTTTCCAAGAAGTACTTGATGAATTAGCTGAGAAAGAAGGACTAAAAGATATTAGTAACCTTTATAACTCAGAAAAATATTCACAAGTAATTGATAAAGTTAAATCTAAGACTAAAGAATTAGCTGCTCGTAAGATTAAAAACCTTAAAAAGTTACTTTCTTAATAGAAGTAACTAAAGATTGCCCTGTGGTGTATGGTTGCACGGGTAGACTCTAAATCTATATTGCCTTCTGAGGGCCTCGGAGTGGGTTCGATTCCTACCAGGGTAACAACATTAATACATTTAAAAATGGATACAAAACTATTTAGAGATTTATATCAAGCAAATATTGATGAAATTGAAGCTATAGAAAGATTGTCTATAGAAAACAATATGTTAGATAATGGATATTACTTAGCATGGAAAGATAAATTAAATAAACTATCCATAGATTTGGATAGAGATTAAACTTTTTCATACTTATACAGAAACAAAAAAGGCTGGCAGAAATTAATCTGTCAGCCTTTATTTGTTTTAAAATGGCTATTTTAATTTAGGTGTACTTACCTTAATTTGATATTGTTGAGGTTTATAACCATCAGTTATAGAGAATGTTCCTAATCCTCCTCCTAAGTTCATACTTCCATCAGAATTAAATGTTCCATAATTCTTAAGTTGTGTACTTACATAATTACCAAAAGTATTATTATTAGAAGATGTAGAATTAGTATTCTTTTTCTTTCCTATATTATTTAATATAGCTGAAGAAATTCCTCCAATAGAATTTAAAATAGTATCCTACTAATTCATATATTTCTGATTACCTAATTCTTTATTGACTCTATCATAAGTCTTTTCTATTTCAGAAGTATCAGTAGTTTTTAAAGCCTCATTCCAAGCTTCATTATCAGAAACAATAGAACTATGATTAATAATATTTCCATTATCATCAACAGTTGGACTTATTTTTCTTTTCTAAGCTTTTAGTTCTCGATATCTATCATAGAAGGCTTTCTCCCTATCTACTTTCATATTTGCATTATTAGCTTCTATCTATTTATTAATAGCATTATTCTATATAATTCCACTAACTATTGAAGTACCTGCATTAAGTATAGTATTTCCTAATTCACTACCTAAAAAATTAGAAACCTTCTATCCAAAGTTAGTTTTGGTTCCATCAGCAGCTTTTATAATACCACCTTCTTTATGCTTCCACTTTCTAGCATTAGCAGCAAATGTAGCTTTCTTTCTTATCTTTGGGTTAGAACTATTCTTACCTCTCTAAATACATTCATCTGTAACATTTCCTCCACACCATTTAGTAAATGTTCCTTTATTCTTTTCTTTAATATGGATCTTAGATCCTTTCTTTAATAACTCTAACATACCACCATTGTCTTTTTTAAATATATGATAAATATTTGTTCCTCCACTAACTCCACTAATAGTTCCTAAATTCTATCGAACAGTTCTATTAGCAGATCTAATAGCATCATTAACAGCTACACCATAACCTCGTTTAGCCATTTCATCGGTTAATTTTTGTTGATAATAAAGTCCCTATGCAGGTCTAACACCTCTTTTAGCAAGTTCAACATTACTTTCTTCAAGAGCTTTATTTCGACGAGAGTTATATTCTCTTTTATGATTAGCACTTTGTCTCGCTCTTACTCTTCCATGTCCTGTACCTACTCTTTTCCAGGGTTTACTATCTAAAGCCTTTTCGGTAGAAGTTAAATATTTCTCAGAAGCCACTCCTGCTTTAGCGGCTTTATTAATATATTGTAGAGCTTTAAGACCTAAGGCATCTAAAATAAATTCTCCACCATTCCAAGCAGTTGAACCTAAACTAGCTCCATTGTCTTTATAAGATCTCCAAGCATCTCTGATTGTCTGATAACCATCAATAAATAAATTAGGAACATTAGCATAACCAGCTATAGCTGAGCCAATAGGAATACCTACTCCAGTAGCAGCGGCACCTAAACCAACAGCGTCTCCTGCAAGACCGACTCCTGCAGCCCAAGGCTCTAATTTATCACTCCAATCTTCTTCATAAGTAATAGATCCTCCAGCAGCTGTTTGCATTTTCCGAATTCCTGGAGGACTATTATACTTAAATTTTTTACCTTTTTTAAAAATTTTTACAATGTTGTTCATAATCTAAATATATTTTTAAGCTTAAAATTTAATTTTTTGTTTTATTAAATATTATTTATTTTGACATTACTAAATATACTAATACCTTTGGATAAATACAAATATTTTTATATTACTACTAATTAAAAAATGAATTTAAAT
>Ga0310786_10008297_pt1 | contig 13360 bp, 10 predicted proteins | sample AusTroGonzalo_MG_FD_203881 | JGI IMG/M metagenome (GOLD analysis project Ga0310786, IMG submission 203881) | Bovine rumen microbial communities from tropical cattle in Woodstock, Queensland, Australia - Gonzalo_03 (v2) (version 2) | ecosystem: Host-associated > Mammals > Digestive system >... | reverse complement strand
AGAATGTTGTCTTCATTACTTCACAACAAACTTTTTGCCGTCCATGATATAAATGCCCTTCTGTGCGCCGTCAAGCTGCATGGTACGTCCGTCGAGCGTAGTGACTGTCTGGGGCTTCAGTGACTGGGTGCCGACAGTGCTGATGCCTGAAGCATCGGCCTTTACCAGACGGATGTCGACCTTTACGAAGACAACAGAGAAGTAGGGATAGTTGAACAGGATGTTCTTGGCGTCGCCTTCCCAGATATTGTAGTTAAACGAGTTCTTCTTGGGCGAAGCAGGTGTGCTTGAAAGTCTCGCCATTATATTGGTACTCGTACTCTTCGTTGTATTCATCACCTACCAAGATGTTAGAGTTGCGATAGGTGTAAAAAACCATCTTGCCAAACTGATAACCGGCGGGTGCTTCAAAACGCATGGAGGATCCCGTCTGGGTATAAAGCATTTTCGTCTTGCCAGCAGGAATTTCCAGTGTTGCAGCATCGGCGGCTTCGAGCTCATAGGAGGCATAAACAGGCACCTTGTCGTTCTGGATTTCCTCTAAATCAACGTAGAGCGTCACCTTCACCTTTTCTGAGGAACCTTCGGCGATGGGCCATGAGAAATCAGTCTCTTCAAGAATAGCGCCGTCGGTATGAACCTTATAGTCAGGCGTCCAACCACTGGTCACCTCTCTCACGACATAATTCCATGGGTTCTTATTGAAGTCCAACATCACGTAGGTCGTGTCGTTTTGCTCTTGGGCAAAAACTGTCAAGCCGATGCAGGCCAACAGCAGGGTAGAATAGAATTTTTTCATATTATAAAGTTTAGAGTTTAACGTTTAGAGTTTAGAGAAATCTATTCTATTTCTCGTCAGTATTTAATGTCAAATTCGGATTCTTGTCACGAGCCGTACGCGGGAAAGGAATAATGTACAGGCGCGAGTCAGGACGCAGCGTATAGGTCTGCTGCGGATGTTCGGCAGAAACGTTGACCACAGGGAAGACACGCGTCACGGTCTTGGCATATTCCGGTTCCGTATTGAAGCGCTTCAGGTCGAAGAAACGGTGGAAACCATAGAGCAGCTCCTTGCGGCGCTCCAGGATAATCTGGTCCATCATCTCCTTTTGGTTAGCTGGCATAGCGATGGTGCCGTCGCCACCCTTGATACGATGGGCGCGCAATGTCTCTACATACTTCTTGGCCTCCGTTAGGTTGCCCAGACGGGCATAGGCCTCAGCCAGTATCAGGTAGACCTCTGCTGTACGCAGACCTACCGTCATATAGGTGAAGCGCGTGCAGTCAGTGGCAGGTGTCCAGATGGCAGCCCCTGAGCCCGTATCGAAATAGCTGGTGATGCTGGCACCTGACTGGCGCATGAATCGGGCATAGCGTAGGTCGTTCTCTGTGTCGAAGAGGTCGACCAGTTCAGGACTTATCTGTCCGTGGGCATAGAGTGCCACAGCCTCCGTGGTCCATCCGCTGCCCATCCACATGTAGCTGAGCACCTCGGGGTTGTTCTCGTTGGCATACTTGCGGAAACTGTAGAAGCCGCTTGAAGGAATTTCGTTATAGTCCACCAACGTATTGTTCAGTGCCAACGACTGCTGGGCGGCATCGCGTGCTTTCTCCCAGTCACGATGGAACAGATAGGCCAATGACAGCAAGCCATAGCCGTAAGCCTTGTTGGGATGGTAGATGTTGACAGGATGCTCCTGTAGCAGAGGCACAGCCTCCTCCAGCTCCCTGATGATGAACGCATAGACGTCAGCCACACTGGACTTGGAAGGTGTGGCCTCCAAGTCGTAACGGTCCATGATGCAGACACCACCGTCCTGAGCTGCCGTTGCAGGCGTATATGACTTGGCATAGAGGTTGACAGCCACAAAATGGTCCCAGGCACGCAGCACACGAGCCTCGGCCTTGGCCAGTGTCTTGGTATTGGCATCGCCTATAGCCTTGTCGATATTGTCGATGACCAGATTCTCGCGCATGATGTACGTATAGATATTGGCATAGAGGTTGTTGTCTGCCAAGAGGGTACGCTCGGCCTGTTCGTTGAAGGTGAAGTTGATGCCGTCGAACGAGCGGTTCTCGTTGCCGATGATGTTCGACTCCTTGGCCCACGCATCGTCACTCAGCATGTAGAACGACGCCACGTTATAGCAGCGCATGGGATTGATAATGAGCTCGTAGTATTGTGAGACGGAATCGACCGTTATGGCACCCTTGGGCGTGATGTCGATATAGCTGTCGCAACCTGTCGTTGACAACAGACTTACTGCAAGGAGACTTATCTGATAGAATAACTTTTTCATAATTTTCAGAAGCTTGTTGAAAGACCCAGTGAATAAGTTGTAGGCTGTGGCAAGGTGCGCGTAGCCGAATTAGCTGAATACGACTCAGGGTCGATGTCATGACCTGCGGCACACCACGTAAAGAGGTTGCTGACCTGTAGAGTGAAGCGCGTAGCCCCCAGGTGCAGCTGCTTGCAGATGTTCTGAGGCAAGTTGTAGGCCACATTGATGTTGCGTAACTTGATGTAGTCGGCACGCTTCACGTGGACATCGCTGTAGCGCCACCAGTACGACAGGGTACTGGCATAGGTCTGGAGGTCGTTGGGGATGTCGGCAAAGGCACGCACACGTCCCTCGCTGTTCTGTGCCGTCCAACGCGAGTTGATGAGGTCGCTGGTGATGTTGTAGGCACTCATGTCAAGCGCGTCGAGGCGCAGCTTGTTGCCACCGGCAAATACAAACATCGTGTTCAGCTCGAAGTCTTTCCAGCGCAGGTTGAACGACAGCGAACCGTTATACTTAGGTGTTAGTGTGCCACAGTTGACGAGTGCATCGACACCATACATGGTCTGTGTGTTGATGGTAGGATTGCCCTGTGCATCGAAGGTAATCATGTTGTTGCCCTGAGCATCGGTGATGACGGGATAGCCGTTCTCCACACGATCCAGGTGATAAGCCCACAGCGTGTTGTAGCTTGTGCCCTCGATGAAAAAGTTGGTGGGTGACGTGATGAAGCTGGAGGCAATATCCGTCGGAGAGTGCTCGACCTTCAGCAACTTGTTTTTGTTGTAAGCCAGCACCAGATTGGCAGAGAAATTCCAGTCGCCCTTGCGGATGATGTTACCCGTCAGCGACAGTTCGACACCGCTGTTGCGCATCTTACCATTATTGATGACACGCTGTGTGGCACCTACCGTGGGGTCGAGGTATTTGCGCACCAGCAGGTCGTCGCCTACACGGTTATAGTATTCCAATGAACCATTCAGGATGTTGTTCAGCAGGCGGAAATCGACACCGATGTTAAATGTCGACGTCTTTTCCCAGCGCAGTTTGGGGTTGGGCAGGTTGTCGTCAGAATAGTTCAGATACTGCGTATTGGTGGGGTCGGAACCCAAGGTCTTATAGCGAGCCACAAAATAGGTGGTCGACGACTGGTCAACATTACCATTCACACCGTAGGTCAGACGCAGCTTCAGGTAGTTGAGCCACGAGATGCCCTTCATGAATTCCTCCTCAGTAGCATTCCAGCCTGCACCGACAGACCACAGCGGGTGGTGCTGGTCCTTGGTGTCGAGTCCGAAGAGGTCGGCCTCGTCCCAACGGATGCTAGCTGTCAGGTTGTAACGGTAGCGGTAGTTATAGCCCACATTGGCGTAGAACGAGGCATAGCGGTGGAACGTCTCGCTCTGGTTAGGAGCCAGTCCGCCATACGACAACTTGCTGTCATATACCAGGCTCTGCCATCCTGTCGTGTACATCGACGCCCAGTCCATGCGGACAGAGGTCAGTGCCGTCTCGTTGTAGCCATAGAGCAACTGGTTGATGAGTCGTGGCGACTTGTTCTCACGGAACTCCAGACCCATGATGGCGTTGACGTTATGCTTGCTGTTGTCGAAACTCTTGTCGAAGTTCAGTTGATTGCGGAACGTATAGCGATAGGCGTTGTTGGTCTGCTGAGTATAGCGTCCGCCAGTTGGCAACAGACAGTCGCCGTTCTGGTCAATCATGGCATTGTGGGTGAGGCGCATCTGGTAAGTGTTGGCATCGTCGTAGGTCTCGCTGCGGTTCTGTGACCACTCGTACTGGAACATGACGTTATACTTGAACCACTTCAGGAACTTGGCCTCCAGATTGATGAAAGGACGGATGCGAACACGACGGGTGTCCGTCAAACTCTCGTCGAGCGACTCCAATACGTTGAAGCGATAGGACATCAGGCCTGGTGTGCCTTCCACCTCACGAATGCGCGAGAGGTTCAGGGCGCCACCCACATAACCACCGATATTGACATTGGGCGAATAAACCAGATTGCCATCGGCATCCTTCATGCTGGCATATCGCTCCTGCATGGTGTAGTTGGTGTACGAGCCGTCAGGCGATGTGCTCTTGCTCAGACGGGCATCAATACCCAACTTCACATTCATCCAGTTGGTCAGTTTGAAGGTACTCTTATAATATAAGGAGAAAGCGTTAGAGCGGTCATTGATGATGCGGTTCTTGTCGTGCTGATAGTTGAACGACGCGAAATGATTGCTGTCGCCCGACTTCTGGGAGAGTGAAATGTTGTAACGCTGGGTGAGCGACGTGCGCCACACGTTGTCGCGATACTGCTCGTAGAAGTCGTTCTTGCGCCACTGGTCCAAGGTCTGATTTACCTGGTCTTCCGTCATGCGGCCTTCATCGCGATCGCGATACAGCTGGTAGAGTGGGGAGTAGTAGTTGTTCTTCATCTCGTTGAACATCAGTGCCACACTACCTTTGTTAGTTACGCGGTTGTTATACACCTCCGTCTCGTAGTCGATAATGTCGCTTGTTGAGGCGTAGTGCATCTTGTCGAAATTGGGCTTCGTCGAGATGTACCAGTCGGCATTGACATTCACCGTCGTCTTGTTGGTCTTACCCTGCTTTGTGGTTACCACAATAACGCCATTGGCAGCTAGCGCACCATAGATGGAGGCTGCGGCAGCATCTTTCAGCACCGTGATGGATTCCACGTCGTAAGGATTGATGTCGCTGAGTGACAGGTCGGTAGCCATATCGTCCACTACAATTAGTGGTGACGTGCCTACCTCGCTGGAGAAAGTACCCACACCACGCAATACGGGCGAGCTCTCGCCGGTATTGGGATTGATGTTCATGACCACACCAGCCACCTGACCTTCGAGTGCCGACATGATATCCTTGTGCATCACGCGATTCAGCTTCGTTGAATCTACAAAGCCAAAGGCTGCCGTAGAACGTTCGCGACTCAGCTTCTGGTAACCTGTAGAAATCACCACAGCCTCAGCCAGCTGAGTGGACATCTCGTTCATGGTCACTTGCAGCGTTTTCTGTCCCTTGACAGCTGTCTGGAAAGGTTCCATACCAACATAGCGGAACAGCAGTACGGCATCCTCACTATCAATCTGAATCTTAAACTGGCCATTCACGTCAGTCACAGTACGATGCAAACCATTCTTGACATACACGCTAACACCTATCAGCGTCTCGCCTTTCGTATCTGTCACCGTTCCCGTCACAACACGTTGCGCATTGGCAGGAAGCACCGTCATGAATAGCATCAGGAGTGATGTTAGTAATACTTTCATATACATTATTATTTGTTTCGGGTACAAAATTACGAAAAAAAATCAGATTTGTAGTAGGATATTCAGTTTTTTTTCGTATATTTGCCGTCGATAAATAACTAAAACAGTTTTAAATGATTTAAACACATGAAGAAAATTTTTTATTTTGCATCAATGATGCTCGCTGTGTTCATGACCTATTCATGCTCAGAGAAAGATGTTCCAGTACCTCCTCAAGGTGTAGTTATCAGTCTGGATGGTGTCGATTACGAGACTGATGTTGTAGCATTCTTCCAAGGCGAGGTAGGTGAAGAGGTTTCACTGACTCTTGGTGTATATGACCAGTTCGACATTTATGGCGTTGACTTTGGTGATGGTAATATCGTGACTGACACAGTATGCTATCAGAACGGTGGCTTGAAGGGTGAGGACGGAAAGACCAAGCCTGGTACGACACACACTGCTGCCACAACATTCAAAGGCACAGTTGCCGGCAACGGCAAGATTATGGTGTTTGGTAAGAGTGACATCTGGTATCTGATTGCCAATGGTAACGTGATGCCTACCAGTTTCGACCAGGAGAAACTGAAGAATGTTGTTCAGATGACCATTTCCGGTGCTAACGTAGAGAGTTTAGAGCTGCCTGCTATGGAGAAACTGACCCAGTTCAGCTTTACCAACAGCCCCGTAAAGTCTGTTGACATTTCAAAGGCTACTGCTCTGACCAGTCTCAACATTTTCAATACGTCCCAATCCAAGTTCGAACCTCAGCTGAAGGAAATTGACCTGAGTAAGAACGTCAATTTGGAAACGGTTACATTAGGTGGCTCAACTTATAAGAAGGGCGAACTCACCAAGCTCGATTTCACCAACAATACCAAACTGACACAGATCTCTGCTGAGAACAACAAGCTGACATCTGTTACAGGTATTGCTCCCACCGTGAAGAATATCTATCTTTCTAACAATGAGTTGGAGAGCATCACATTCCCTGAATTTACAGTAACAAAGGGTAACGTACAGATTCAGAACAACAAGTTTAATCTGGCCACATTGCCTAAAAAGCCTGCAAGTACAACGGCCAGCAAGTACAAATATGCCCCGCAGCCTGCTTATCAAGTGGTAGAGACTATCACTGATGCCAACACAGTACTTGACCTGTCGAGCCAGCTCATTGCTACAGGTGTTGAGGCAGAGCCTCAGATCACGACATTCACATTCATGGCAGGTTCTACAGAGCTGAAGGAGAACGAGGACTATAAGGTAGTTGAACCAGGCAAATTCCAGTTCCTGAAGTCGCAGACAGAGAAGGTATATGCTATCATGACAACAAAGGCATTCCCCAAGTTTACCGGTAAGGACATCTTTGTTACAACAGATTTCACTGTTGCCATCAAATAAGCTTTTGAGTGATTATGGTCTGAACAAGACCACGTGTCATTAAATACAGAATCATGGACAGCCACAACCCGTGGTTGCCCATGATTTTTATGGTAATGGTAGCTGTGACGAAGAATACGAGGGCTGCAACGGCAGAGGAAAGCAGCATGCCACGCGTTTGTGTGGTACCAATGAAGATACCGTCCCAGACGAATGCTGCTACACCAGCAGCAGGAACAAGATAAGCCCACCATACATAAGCTTGAGACGCCTCGACGACGGAAGGTTCGTCAGTCAGCAGACGCAGGAAAGACATGCCACCTATTACATATATGCAGGTAAAGACAAACGTCATCATAGCCCCCCATCCGAACAGTCTTTTGACAACATCGTGGTAGGCCCACATGTCTCTGGCACCCCAATAACGCCCACCCAACGCCTCGCCAGCATAGGCAAATCCATCCAAGATATATGAGAACAACAGATAGAGTTGCATGAGCAAGGTGTTGACAGCCAATATCTCAGCCCCTTGACGAGCACCTGCTGAGGTGAAATAGAGGTTGACAGCTACGAGACACAGTGTACGGAGGAAGATGTCGCGATTGACATGGAGAAAGGCTATATGAGACAGACCCTCTGAGCGAGGCTTGTCACATGCGTTGCTTGGGTTACGAAACAGTTTACGATAGTATCGCCAAAGGAAAGCCAATGCCACAAAGAAACCGGCATATTGGGCTATAACCGTTCCCAAAGCCACACCCTCGACCTTCATACCAAAGACATATACCAACAATAGCGATACAATGATATTCACGACGTTCTGTAGGATGCTGATAATCATCGGAATACGTGTATTCTGCATGCCGATGAACCAACCACTGAGACTGTAAAGCCCCAACATGGCAGGTGCACCCCATACGACAATATAGTAATAGATATGTACTAACGAAAGAACATCCTCCGTGGGAGCCATCAGCCAAATCATCAACTGATACAGAGGCCATTGCAATAATACTAAGGCAAAGGCCACAATGCCAGCAGTCTTCATAGAGCGTGTCAGGATGTAGGCCGCTTCCGTCAGATTACGGCGTCCACGAGCTTGGGCTGTCATTCCCGAAGTCCCCATGCGCAGGAATCCGAAGAGCCAATAGACAAGATTGAATATCATAGACCCCACAGCAATTGCTCCAATATAGGCAGCTGACCCCATGTGGCCCACGATGGCAGTATCGACCAATCCCAACAACGGCACTGTGATGTTGGTGACGATGGCAGGAAGGGCTATTTTCAGTATCTGATGGTCTCTTTTATTCATAAAACACTGCAAAAGTACAAATAATTATCAATTATCAATTGTCAATTATCAAATATTTTGTATCTTTGCAGAAAACTTAAACAACTATTACGAATGGAACTTAAAAATAAAAAGTCAACATGGGCCGCATTGGCCACCTTAGGCGTGACGGCTGTAGCCGCCGGTGCCACAGCATTTGTGAAGATTCGCGAGAAACGGAAACAGCGTCAGGCTCAGGAAGCTGAACACGAACAGAGCAAGCACCTGAATGCCGAGCAGATGATGGTGTATAATGATGCTATTCGTTCCTTTATCTCACTGAACGACCGCATCTATGAGTTGCGTCGTGAGCGAGAAGCATTGCAACCACTGGTGAAATGGCTGGCAACGAATGGCGAGAAGCCTGCATTGACAAGTGTTGGTGATGATGTGAAGCTGTTGGCAGACGACATAGAGCGCTTTCTGCTGACACAGGTGCCATTCATCAATGCTTGTCTGGCTTGTGTGGGTGACCCGACAATGAGCTATCCAGATTATGTTCGCGGAGCTGTGGGCGGTGCCTTCGATGATACACTCGACGAGGAGCCTACAGGTGCGAAAGTAGAAAACGGCGAAAAGATAGCCTTTGTGTTACGTCTGGGTTACTACTTCCCAGAATCTACGCTGGCACCCAATCCTGTTAAAGCAATCGTATTGGTATGAGGTGGCTGTTGGTGGCTGTTGGCTTGTGGCTCATGAATGAAAGCTGTCTGGCAGGCGACGAATTTACACTCGAACGTAAGTCGGATAGTCTTTATGTGCTGACGCTGACCACCGATTCAACGCATTATGAATGGAAACTGCCATATCCCGTCTATCGCATGGAGACAGGCGATGTGGATGGTAACGGCACAACGGAGGCATTGGTGGGTGTCATTAAGTCCACACGCTTCTATCCTGAGGTGGGACGACGCTTGTTTGTCTTCAAGAACTACGAAGGACTGGTGCGCCCGATGTGGCTGGGGTCGAAACTTGGCGGTACGCTGCAAGACTTCCGCTTCTATAACGGACTCGTACGTAGCCTGGAATCGAATGCCAAAGGGGAATATACCGTAGCAGAATATCGCTGGAGCGGATTTGGCTTCGCTTTCGAGCGATACCTCATTAGGAATGTAGACGAAGTAAAAGCAAGAGAAACTTTTGAGAACTGAGATATTATGAAGAAGTTATTAACAACCATGTTGTGCCTGATGACCCTAACGGCTACGGCACAAACCAAGCAACGCGTGATGATTCCTGGCAAAGGAAACGTTAATGTGGAGCAATTGAACAAACGCGTAGACCTGAATCAGGACATCTCGCGTCTGAACATTACTGAGTTGCGTGTGTTGCGCAACAGCTTCTATGCACGCGAAGGCTACCCCTTCCGCGATGCTTTCCTGCGTGGCGTGTTCCAGAGTACGTCGTGGTATGACTCGCTGCAATGGAAACGCTGGGAGAAGGTTGAAGATCTGATAAACTACAACGAGAGTGGCGATTACCGCAACAACTACTACAAAGCTGATGCCAAGGTGCCTATGAAGACCACGAAGGCTGAGCAGGCATTTATCAACAAACTGTTGGCACGCGAAAAGGAGTTGAAAAAACAGAACTTCGTGCCCAGTCAAAGCGGCTACCGTGTCAATATGGACAATGTGGTGAACAATATGCAGCTCAAGGAGTATCCTGCTCCCTTGAAGGATAAGTTGGGACGTAACGGTTTTGCTATCGTACCTGCACGGCACGACCAGCTGTTCCAATTGTACGAGAGCAACGACTATACGAACTTTCCTAACTTTGTGACCACCGACCTTTATCTGCAACTATACCACCTCTACTTCGACTGTCTGTTGCGTGATATTGAACAGCAGCGACTGCACGACGTAGTGCTGAAACTCTGTCAGCGAGGTCAACAGCTAACAGCCAACAGCCAATGGCTCAAGACCTACTTCGACGTGGGTTACGCCCTGATAACAGGTCAGAAGGGTGCTGCAGGCACCGTAGCTGAAGAGGTAAAGAAGTCGACAACCTACGAGGCCGACATGTCGGAGTTCCTGGGTTGCAAAGAGATACCCTTCCAGTATCCGCTGTTCCGTCCGCGTGGTCATTATACACGTAACGACACTCTGAAGACTTATTTCCACGCCATGATGTGGTTACAGACAGTACCTTTTGGTACGGATGTGCCTTCGCAGTTGCAGAATGCCATCATATTGGCTGACTTGGTAGGCAGCGATGCCCAGATGCAACAGCTCTACCAGCAGCTGTTCGAACCCATGACGTGGTTGTTTGGTACGCCCGACAATATCACTATCATGCAGGTGTACGACCTGATGAAAGGTCGCAAGGCCACCGAGTTGCTGAAAGACAAAAAGGCCATGGACCAGTTGCGTGGTGAGATAGAGTCGCTGGCCCAAAAGCAGACACGCATAAAGCCTAAATTCCAATTCAGCAGTCCCTATAAGATCAACCTGTTGCCTCAGCGCTACATGCCCGATGGCGAGGTGTTGCAGGAAATGGTGGACTACGACAGCAGACCCACCAAACGTGCTATGCCTAAGGGCTTGGACGTGATGGCTTCGATGGGGGTTGCCTCAGCTGAGCGCATTTTGTTAGACGAACTGAAAGAAGCCCAGCAATGGGATGGCTTTGTGGCTGCCCTGAGCAAGATGAAACAGCGCATGAAAGAGATTGACTGGCAACAAACTATCAGCAATCGCTGGATGGATGCTGTGAAGACGCTGCATGAGACCAGCGACGGCTATCCATATTTCATGCTGACACCTGAATGGCAGAAGAAAGACCTGAATGCCGCTCTGGCATCATGGGCCGAACTGAAACATGACGCCATCCTGTATGCCAAGCAACCCTTTGGTGCCGAGTGTGGTGGTGGCGGTCCCCCTGAGCCTGTCGTGACGGGATATGTAGAACCTAACGTCAAATTCTGGCGTAAGGCCATCAGTCTGCTCGATGCTACTGCCGATGTCCTTGAACGTCATCATCTGACAACAGATAAAGGTAAACGTGCCACCCAGCGTCTGCGCGAAGAGGCTCAGTTCCTGTTGCGTGTCAGTCAGGAAGAGTTGGCAGGCAAGAAGTTGGATGAGGCCGACTACGATGCCTTGAAACATATTGGAGCCACGTTCGAGAACATCTCGCTGGACTTGGTTCGCGATGAAGAGCAGTATCTGATGGGATGGAACGATGTAGAGGGTACCGACCGCAAGGTAGCATTGATTGCTGATGTCTATACCGCCAATTCCCTGAACAACCCTGAGAAGAGTGTGATGTACGTGGCTGTGGGATTTGCAGACGAGATATATTGTGTTGTTGAGGTTGACGGTTACTTATGGTTGATGCGTGGTGCCGTGCTCTCGTATCGTGAAACCCGTCGTGCATTGGATATACTGCGTCTGACAGACGAAGAGTGGCAGAAGAACCTGGAGACGTATCCTGACGAGGGACGCCCCTCATGGATGCAGGACATCATGGTACCACTGAAACCGTTAGAGGTACCCAAGCCAGATGAGAGTTATTTCTATAGCACTGGCTGTTAGCCTGTTTTGTGTATCGGTACATGGTGCTGATACACTGGACATCGTCCTGACTGGCGACATCCTGCTCGATCGCGGGGTGCGCCATGCTATTGAAAAACAGGGCATCGACCAGTTGTTTTCGCCTGGCATTGACTCCGTGTTGCAGGCTTCTGACCTGGTGGTAGGCAACCTGGAATGTCCTGCCACAAAGATTAAGGCTCCCGTGTTTAAGCAGTACATCTTTAGGGCAGAGCCTGAATGGTTGTCAGATCTGAAACGACATGGTATCACCCATCTGAATCTGGCTAATAACCATTCGATAGATCAAGGGCGCGAGGGACTGACAGATACCTATCAGAACATTCAGCAGGCAGGCATCGTACCTTTCGGAGCTGGAGGGAACATGCAAGAAGCGGTACAGCCCGTATTGCTAAGTGACAGTCCTCGACGCGTGTGGCTCGTAGCATCGTTGCAACTGGCATTGGAAAACTATGCCCACCTGTCCGACCAACCGTGCGTTAGTCAGCAGAGCATTGATGCCCTCGTGTCACGAGTCGCACAGATGCGTAGCGCCGACCCTCAGTGTTACATCATCGTTAGCCTGCACTGGGGTTGGGAGAATCATGTGGAAGTGGTGCCTCGTCAATGCTACGATGCCCATCGGCTGATTGATGCCGGTGCTGATTGCCTGGCATGTCATCACACGCATACCCGTCAACCATCGGAGACATATCGTGGCAAGCCAATCTATTACGGACTGGGCAACTTCATTTTCGACCCCCAACGCGACATCAATCGACATGGGGCTATCGTTCGTCTGCGAATCACAGGCCACGATGCCAAGGCGGAAGAAATACCCATCGTGATAAAACAATGTACACCTTATATTGAATGATATGATAAACCAACAATTATTAAATCCCAAGAGTATCGCCATCATAGGCGGTTCTAACAATGTTCATAAACCAGGCGGTGCCGTGGTGCGCAACCTGTTGAGTGGTGGCTATGAGGGAACACTGCGCATCGTAAATCCCAAGGAAGACGAGGTGCAGGGTATCAAGGTTTTCCATGACGCGCGAGAGCTGCCGCCAACAGAACTTGCCATCCTTGTGGTAGCGGCTAAATACTGTCCTGAGTATGTGGAACTGCTGGCCAAAGAGAAACAGACACGCGCCTTCATCATCATCTCGGCAGGTTTCAGTGAAGAGACGAAGGCTGGTGCCGAACTGGAGCAACGCATCCTCGACGTCTGCAAGCAGTATGGTGCGGCACTGATAGGTCCCAACTGTATCGGACTGTTGAATCGTAACCACCATTCGGTGTTTACCAAACCAATCCCCAAACTGGATCCGCTAGGTGTCGATTTCGTCAGCGGCTCTGGTGCTACGGCTGTCTTCATCTTGGAGAGTGCCGTCATCAAGGGCTTGCAGTTCAATAGCGTGTGGTCGATAGGCAACGGCAAACAGATTGGTATCGAAGACGTGTTGCAGTATATGGATGAAAACTTCAATCCCGATATCGATTCGAAAGTCAAACTGCTCTATATCGAGAATATCTCGAATCCCG
>Ga0310786_10008296_pt1 | contig 13362 bp, 7 predicted proteins | sample AusTroGonzalo_MG_FD_203881 | JGI IMG/M metagenome (GOLD analysis project Ga0310786, IMG submission 203881) | Bovine rumen microbial communities from tropical cattle in Woodstock, Queensland, Australia - Gonzalo_03 (v2) (version 2) | ecosystem: Host-associated > Mammals > Digestive system >... | reverse complement strand
ATGAGGTCTTCGACGGAGGAGGTGGAAGCGGGGGCGGGTTCGGCGGGGGCGGAGGGGGCGCCGACGGGGTAGATGACGACGCGCTTGCGACCGGTGTGGTCGGGCGGGCCGGATTCGGTGCGCAGGTCGGCGCGGTCGGCGAGGGCGCGGTGGATGACGCGGCGGTCGAGGGAGTTGAGGAGGGGCATGTGCCAGGGGCGGCCGGTGCGGGCGACGATGTCGGCGCCGCGGAGGGCTTCGGCGACGAGTTTTTCCTTGCGCTGGAGGCGGTAGCCGCCGGTGTCGACGAGGCAGTAGGGGGCGTCGGGGTAGCGGGCGGACTGGATGCGGTTGACGAGGAACTGGAGGGCGTCGAGGGTCTGGGACATGCGGCCGATGATGCGGGCGGCATCGTCGGATTCGACGGTGAAGACGGTCTGGCCGTCCTCGTCCGCGGTTCGGATTTCCTTGTAGGAAAGGCCGGTGTGGCGGAGGAGGGTTTCGAGGATTTCGCGCGCGGAGCTGGCGAGGGTTTGCGCGTCCGGTGTGGGTTCTGTCATGGTGTCACCTTTGTTGTTGGGGCGGTAGGGAATGGGGGCATCATAGGGCGGCCGCGGGGAAAATCCAGCCATTTCCGCGGCGGGCGGCGCTTGCTTTCGGGCGGGGTTTGGGCGATGATGGCCGGAATGCAACAGCAGGAGAACCAGAACATCCAGCTGTACCTGCGCGAAATCGGGCAGGTGGAGCTGCTGTCGCCGGAGGAGGAGGGGGAGCTGGCGAAGCGGGTGCGCGCGGGGGACGAGGCGGCGCGCCAGCGGATGATCCGCGCGAACCTGCGGCTGGTGGTGCACATCGCGGGGGAATACGCGCAGCTGGGGCTGCCGCTGCTGGACCTGGTTTCGGAGGGGAACATCGGGTTGATGAAGGCGGTGGACCGGTTCGACCCGTCGAAGGGGACGAAGTTTTCGACGTACGCGGCGTGGTGGATCAAGCAGTGCATCCGGCGGGCGCTGTCGAACGACGGGAAGACGGTGCGGCTGCCCGCGCACCTGGTGGCGAAGCTGTTCCAGCTGCGGCGGGAGCAGGAGGCGCTGGGGAAGGAGCTGGGGCGGGCGCCGACGGACGGGGAGCTGGCGGAGCGGCTGGGGGTGGAGGAGAAAAAGGTGGGGGCGTGGCGGCGGGCGGCGCTGCAGACGGCGTCGCTGGACGCGCCGCTGGCGGGGCGGGACGGGGACGACGGGCGGACGCTGGCGGACGGGCTGGCGGCGGAAGAGGGGTCGCCGGCGGAGATTTTCGCGGCGGAACAGATGTCGGAGGAGCTGCAGCGGCACCTGGCGCGGCTGTCGCCGCGGGACCGGGAGGTGCTGACGCGGCGGTTCGGGCTGGACGGGGAGGCGGAGGAGAAGCTGGAGGAGCTGGGGAAGCGGATGGGGGTGAGCCGGGAGCGGGTGCGGCAGCTGCAGGAGCGGGCGCTGGCGCGGTTGCGGGAAGAGATGTCGGAGGCGAAGCCGTAGGTCGGCGGAGCCGGAATGCCGGAAGGCGGAAAGCGAGACGAACATGGACGGAATCATCGGCGAAAACGGGAACGAAATGAAAATGGACGCGGGGGCGATGTGGCGGGAGGAGACGTACACGGACCTGCGGCTGGGGTCGATCCGGCGGCTGGTGCCGGTGAAGGCGGACGGGTCGGAGGACCCGGGGCGGGAGGCGCGGTTCACGGCGGTGGCGCAGGTGATGACGCCGGGCGGGCCGCTGCCGCTGAGCGGGGCGATCGAGGGGGCGAAGACGCTGGCGGAGGCGGTGGAGCGCTTCCCGGAGGCGGTGCGGCAGGCTGTGGAGGACCTGCGGGAGGAGATGGCGGCACTGCAGCGGGAGCGGGCGAAGCAGATCGTGGTGCCGGGGCGGGACGGTCCGGCGGCGCCGCCGGACCTGCTGGTGCACTGAGAGCGCGCGGAACGGAGGGCGACGGATGAAACTGCGGTTGCGGACGAGGATCATCACGCTGTCGTCGGTGGCGGTGCTGGCGACGGTGGGGATGCTGCTGGGGTTGCTGAAGTGGGCGGACGGGGCGTTCGTGCTGCGGGTGATGGAGACGCTGGGGGAAGCGGGCGAGATGGGCATGGAGCGGATGGTGGAGGACATCTGGCACCGGTGCGACACGGCGGACCTGCTGGTCCGGCAACGGTTGACGTCGGAGGCGGAACGGCTGGGGGGGAAGTCGGGGCTTCTGCGGGGCAATCCGGTGCAGTGGAGCGAGGGGAAGGCGCCGCTGGCGGGCCGCGTGGGGGCGGAGGGCACGGTGCGGACGGTGGACGTGCGGCAGGTGGTGTGGGAGGGCAAGCCGGTGCCGCTCGACCGGGACCCGGAGACGGGGAAGGGGCTGCTGTGCGCGGAGTGGCACATCTGGGAGGTGGCGGCGTCGGTGTACTGGCGGGCGGACGAGGCGGGGAACATGGCGTGCGTGGCGAGCACGGCGTTGGAGGAAAACGGGAAGACGCGGGTGGGGCGCCTGCGTCCGGCGGCGGTGGAAGGGGGGATTCCCGACCCGGCGGTGGAGCGGGTGCTGAAGGGTGAAACCCATTGGTCGAGCGAGTGGCTCGGGGGGGAATGGCTTCTGCTGCTGTGCCAGCCGTTGCAGGACGCGCAGGGGCGGGTGACGGGCATGCTGGAGCTGGAGACGCCGGTGGCGCCGCTGGAGGCGGTGCGGGTGTCGATCGAGCAGTCGCAGCCGGGCAGCGGGGTCACGCTGTGGCTGATGGGCGGGGAGGGGCTCGACAGGGGGCACTACATCGCGGGGCCGAAGCCGGAGCTGACGGGGGAAGACCTCTGGCGGCTGCGCGACACGGCGGGGCGGCCGGTGGTGCAGGACCTGATCCGCAAGGCGATGGCCCAGCCCGAGGGCAAGGCGGGGTCGCTGCGGGGGACGTGGAAGGGGCCGGGGGAGGCGGAGGAGAAGGAGCACCTGGTGGCGGTGACGTATTTCGCGCCGTGGGACTGGGTGATCGGGGCGACGGCGGACGACCAGGCGTTCACGGCGGCGCGGGAGGAAATCCAGGGGATGATGAACGTGCTGTTCCGCGAGATGGCGATTTCGGGGGCTATCGTGCTGCTGATCGTGGTGGGCGGGTCGATCCTGATCGGGCGGGGGCTGGCGCGGCCGATCGAGCGGTTGGTGCGGGTGGCGTCGATGATCGCGGCGGGGAACCTGCGGACGGCGTCGGCGACGGTGCACGCGGCCGAGGCGAGCGGGGTCTACGAGACGGACCGGCTGGCGGACGCGTTCCGGCGGATGGTGGGGGCGCTGAGCGACGTGGTGGGTCAGGTGAAGGGCGCGGGCATCCAGGTGGCGGAAAGCGGGGAGGGCATCACGGCGAGCGCCCGGCGGCTGGAGCAGTCGACGGAGGAACAGGCGGGCGCGACGACGCGCACGGCCGAGACGGCGCGCGAGATTTCGCGCAACGCGCAGGCGCTGGCCGTGACGGCGAACCAGGTGGCCGACGCGGCGCGCGACGCGGCCATGCTGGCGGGCGAAAGCCGCCAGGGGCTCGCGGGCATGGAGGAAAACATGAAGGGCCTGATGGGCGCGTGCGGCGCGATTTCCGGGCACCTGGCCGACATCAACGCGCGGACGGGGAACATCGGCGGCATCGTGACGGCCATCACGAAAATCGCGGACCAGACGAACCTGCTTTCGCTCAACGCGGCAATCGAGGCCGAGAAGGCCGGCGAATACGGGCGGGGCTTCTCGGTGGTCGCGCAGGAAGTGCGGCGGCTGGCGGACCAGACGGCGGTCGCGACCCTGCACATCGAGCGCGTCATCCGCGACATGTCGGGGGCGGTGACCTCCGGGGTGACGGAAATGGACCGGTTCGTGGAGCGCGTGCGGGAGGCCATCTCCGGCGTGCAGAACATCGGCGGCCGGATGGAGCGGATGCTCGAGCAGGTGCAGGCGCTGACGCCGCGCATCGACGAAGTGCTGCGCGGGATGCAGTCGCAGAGCGAAGGCGCGGAAAGCATCCGCGATTCGATGGAGCGGCTGGACGCGCTCGCGGCGGTGACGCGGGAAAGCATCCGCGATTTCGGCGAAGTGGCGCAGGACCTGAACGCGGCGGTGGAGGCGCTGCGGGCGGAAGTCTCGCGCTTCACGACGGACGCGCCGGGGGCCTAGCGGGGGAAAAGCGGGGCGAAAGGCGCAGCCGGCATGGAAGCGGCAACGGCGGAACGGTGGAAGGTGCGGGCGTGGCGCTGGGGGCTGGCGTGCATCGCGCTGGCCGGGCTGGCGCTCCGCTTCGCGGGGCTGAACGAGGGGGTGCACCTGCATCCGGACGAGGTGGTGATCGCGGACTGGATGAACCGGATGCACGAGACGCACCGGATGGGGCGGACGTACGCGGGCGGGTTCTTCGTGCTGGCGTCGGCGGCGCGGACGGCGGCGGAACGCACGCTGGGGGCGGTGCGGCACCGGTGGGAATATTTCACGCGGCAGAGCGACGACTACACGGTGCGGACGGACACGGTGGGGTTCGGGCGGGCCTGCAACGCGTGGATGGGGGTGGCGGCGGCGCTGCTGGCGGCGCTGGCGATCCGGCGGATGACGGGGTCGCGGGCGGCGGGGCTGGCGGGGGCGGCGCTGATGGCGTTCGAGGCGTATTCGATCGAACACGCGCACTATCTGGAGACGGACGCGGCGATGCTGCTGGCGCTGGCGGCGTTTTTGTGGGCGGCGGCACGGTTTTCGGCGGGGCGGAGCGCGTGGGCGTGGGCGGCGGCGGCGGCGCTGGCGGGGTTCGCGGCGGGGACGAAGTATCCGATGGCGATGCTGGCGGCGGTGCTGGTGCTGGGGTTGCGGGTTCCGGCGCAGGCGGCGGGGCTGGGCCGGGCGGGGAAGGCGGCGTGGGTGGCGGCGCTGGTGCTGGCGGGGGCGTGGCTGGCGTGGCGGGGATTCCTGCTGGCGGTGCCGGACGCGTCGGATTGGGGGGCGTTTTCGGCGGCGCTGGAGCGGGCGGGGGGGCGGGTCTACGGGGAAACGGCGGGAATCGTGGGGGAGGCGGCAGACGAGCCGTTCGTGCGGCAGCGGATGAACGCGGCGGCGCTGTGGCGGTTTGCGGGGGCCATCGGGGCGGGATGGGCGGTGCTGGCGGCGTGGGGGCTGGCGCTGGCGGCGGGGTGCGGGCGCTTCCGGCGGCACTGGCCGGTGCTGCTGGCGTATCCGGGGATTTGCGCGGCGTATTCGGTGTTCCAGGCGCCGTGGCTGCGGTCGCAGGAGTTCCTGGCGCTGGTTCCGGCGCTGGCGATGTGGGCGGCGCTGCCGGTGGCGTGGGCGTGGGGAAAGGGCGGGAAGGGCTGGCGGCTGGTGGCGGCGGTGATGGTGCTGGCGGCGTTGCTGCCGGTCGCGCGGACGGGGGACTCGATGGCGTCGCTGTTCGGGTGGGAGGACACGCGGCGGCTGGCGAACCGGGACCTGGCGAGCTGGTATCCGCCGGACATGCCGCTGGCCATCGAGCAGTACGGGAATTTCACGGACGTGGGGGTGAGCCGGGAAATCGTGCACCTGACGAAGTACGCGGCGCTGGGGCGGGGCGGGGAAGCGCTGGAGGAATTTCCGCCGTATTTCCTGCTGAACGAGGATTTCAAGGGCCGCGGCCTCGTGCATCCGGTGACGCGCCGGTGGTTTCCGGACGTTGCCGCGCGGGACGGGAACCTGCGGCAAAACGGAATTTTGGTCGGCGCGTGGGGCGTACTGGATTCGCCGGCGCCGCAACCGACGTTCCGGTCGCCACGGATGGCGCTCTGGAAGGTGCCGGAAGCGATGGCACAGGACCGCAAGCCGCCGGAGGAGCTGGGCGTGCCGCTGCCGCGTCCGGCCCGGGTGCTCGACCCGGTGGCGTCCCGGACGGGGCGCGACACGTTTTTCAAGGGGGAACCGGCGGTGGGGGCGCGGAAGGCCCTGCTGGTGGACAAGCGGTGGCGGCAGGTTGCGCTGGGCGGGCCGGGGAACGTCGCGCGGGAAGGGGCCTGGGCGGTGCTCGCCACGCGGGAACGCGGAGCCACCGTCGAGTTGCGCGGTTTCGGGCGGACGCGGGAGGTGGCGGTTGCGCCGCATTCGGCGGTGGCCGTGCCGTTGCGGCGGGCGTGGTGGGATTTCCGCCGCCCGCGCTTCGAACGGCTGTCTTTCCGGGCGGAGGAAACGGAGCCGACGCTGACGTGGCTGCCGTGCTTCCTCGAAATCGCGTTTTCTCCGCTGGAGGCGGCGTGCATCCTGCTGGATGCCGGGCATCCCGCGCAGGCGGCGGCGTTTTTGCGGGATGGCGGCGCGCCGGAAGCGGATTCGCCGTTCTGGCGGGCGCTGGCGGGCGACCGGGCGGCGGCGGGGGAAGCGCGGGAACTGCTGGCGCGCTGGCGGGCGGCGGCGGACGGTCCGGCGTCGCGGGCGGGGGATTTCGCGGCGGGAGGGCTGCCGCTGGACGTCTGGCAGGATTTCGCGCGCATCCGGCTGGTGCCGATGGGGTCGGGGAAGGAAATCCGGCGGCCCCGGCCGGATGGCGGAGGCGACGGGGAGATGCTGGGGGACATCCTGCCGGTGGAAGGGGTCCCGCAGACGCTCTCGTTCCGCATCCGGGCGGAAGAACCGGGCGCGGGGGCGGCGGGCGCGCCGGTCTGGTCGGTGGAACCGCGCTTCGCGCTGGAGCCGGACGCGGACGGGGTGTCGCGGACGACGCGCGAGTTCGCGGGACTCCTGCAGCTGCGGCTGCTGGAATCGCGGGAAGGACCGGCGGTCCGCCTGGAGGCGGCGGAATACACGTGGGACTGGCGCGACATGCTGCGGAAACGCGTCATGCAGCTGGAAACGGCGCTGGAGGAAATGGAGCGGGCGGAAAATTTCCGTTTCGTCTGCGGGGATTTGCTCGGCGTGCGCGGCATCCGGCGGGAGGGAAAGGAACTGCGCGTGTCGCTCGTGCCGCTGCGCGACGGGTTGCCCCCGCTGGCCTTCCGCTGGCAGGAGAACCGGAAGGGCCGCTGGCGGGACCGGGGGGATTCCTTCCCGTTGCCGGCGCGGACCGCGCGGGGCGAAGCATTCGAGGTGGCGGTGCCGGTGCCGGAAAAGGCGTCGGCGGGGAAATGGGGCCTCCGGCTGGAATCGGCGGTGGAATTCCATCCCGGAATCCTGCCGTTTTCCGCCCCGGAGGGGGAATCCCTTCCCTGCCTGCCCCTTCCCTGAGCCATCGGGCCAAACGGAAAAAATGCGGGGTGCGCGCTTCCGTTCCGCGCAAAACGTGGTAGAGTGGGCGGGAATTTCGTCTTTCCGAAAGGCTTCCGACATGAACCAGTTCACGCCCCACGCCCAGAAAGTTTTGGAGCTCGCGCAACAGGAGTCCGCCCGGTTCAACCACGGCTACGTGGGGACCGAGCACCTGCTGCTGGGCATCGCCGCGCTCGGCGAGGGGCTCGGGGCGGAGGCGCTGTCGGCGGCGGGGGTGGACCTCGACACGCTGCGGATCGAGGTGGAAAAGGCGGCCGGGGCGGGAATGGGGTCGATGAAGACGATCGGGCAGGTGCCGTACACGCCGCGGGCGAAGAAGGTGCTGGCGATGGCGGGGACGGAAGTGCGGGCGCTCGGGGGGCGGTTCGTCGGGACGGAACACATCCTGCTGGGCTTGCTGCGCGAAGGGGAAGGCGTGGCGGCGCGGGTGCTGGCGAACCTGTCGGTTTCGGCGTCGCAGGTGCGCTCGTTCGTCATGAAGAAGCTCGACCCGGAACGCGCGGAGCGCGAAGCGGAGCGGGCGGACGGCGACGAAGACGGGGACGAGGCGGGAAACGCGGGGCCGGGGGCGTCCGGCGGCGGGCGCGGGCAGAAACAGCAGCCGAAGACGCCGGCGCTGTCGGCGTTCGGGCGCGACCTGACGGCACTGGCGCAGAAAGGGGAGCTGGACCCGGTGGTGGGGCGGGCGGACGAAATCGAGCGGGTGACGCGCATCCTGTGCCGCCGGACGAAGAACAACCCGGTGCTGCTGGGCGAGGCGGGGGTGGGGAAAACGGCCATCGTCGAAGGGCTGGCGCAGTTGATCGCGGGCGGCGAAGTACCGGACCTGCTGCGGGGGAAGCGGGTGGTGTCGCTGGACCTGGCGTTGATGGTGGCGGGGACGAAGTACCGCGGCCAGTTCGAGGAACGCATCAAGGCGGTGATGGACGAAATCCGACGGGTGAAGAACGTGATCCTGTTCGTGGACGAGTTGCATTCGCTGGTGGGGGCGGGGTCGGCGGAAGGTGCGATGGACGCGGCGAACATCCTCAAGCCGGCGCTGTCGCGCGGGGAAATCCAGCTGGTGGGGGCGACGACGCTGAACGAATACCGGAAGTTCATCGAGAAGGATTCGGCGCTGGAGCGACGTTTCCAGACGGTGATGGTGCGCGAGCCGTCGCAGGAGGAGGCGGTCGAAATCCTGCGGGGGCTGCGGGAGCGCTACGAGAAGCACCACCACACGCGCTACTCGGACGAGGCCCTGCGGGCGGCGGTCTCGCTTTCGGCGCGCTACCTGCAGGACCGGTTCCTGCCGGACAAGGCCATCGACGTGCTGGACGAGGCCGGCGCGCGCGCGCGCATCGCTTCGATGACCCGTCCCCCCGACCTGAAGGCGAAGGAACAGGCCATTGCCGCGCTCCAGACGGCGAAGGAAGCGGCCATTCGCGAACAGCAGTACGAGGAAGCCGCGCGGCTGCGCGACGAGGAGCGGGCGGCGCGCGAGGCGCTCGAAAAGGAGATGGCCGACTGGCAGCGCGAGCAGGAAGCGAATGTCAGCTCCGTGTCGGAGGACGACGTGCGGACGATCGTCTCGAAATGGACCGGTGTGCCGCTCGCCAAAATGGAGCAGAAGGAAACGGCGAAACTGCTGGAGATGGAGGCCGAACTCGGGCGGACGGTGATCGGCCAGGCGGACGCCATCGGGGCCATCAGCCGGGCGTTGCGGCGGTCGCGGGCGGACCTGAAGGACCCGCGGCGGCCGATCGGGTCGTTCATTTTCATGGGGCCGACGGGCGTGGGCAAGACGCTGCTGGCGAAGTCGCTGGCGGAGTTCATGTTCAACAGCCCGGACGCGCTGATCCAGCTGGACATGTCGGAATACATGGAAAAATTCAACGTGTCGCGGCTGGTCGGGTCGCCGCCGGGATACGTCGGCTACGAGGAAGGCGGGCAGCTCACCGAACGCGTGCGGCGCCGCCCCTATTCGGTGGTCCTCTTTGACGAAATCGAAAAGGCGCACCCCGACGTGCTCCACAGCCTGCTCCAGATCCTGGAGGAAGGGCGCCTGACCGACGGCCTCGGGCGCGCGGTCGATTTCCGCAACACGATCGTGATCATGACCTCGAACGTCGGCGCGGACCTCCTGCGGCGCGGTTCCGGGTTGGGCTTCGCGGAAGCGAACCCCGCCGCCGACTACGCGGCGATGCGCGACCAGACGATGGAAGCCGCGAAACACGCCTTCCGCCCGGAATTGCTCAACCGCGTCGACGAGGTGATCGTCTTCCGGCAGCTCGGCGAGGAAGACGTGCGGACCATCCTCGACATCGAAATCCGCAAGGTTTCCGGCCGCCTCAAGGCGCGCGGCCTTTCGCTGCATCTCCTGCCCGAGGCGACGGCGTTCCTGATGAAGAAGGGCTTCGACCGGGTCTACGGCGCGCGGCAGCTGCGGCGCACGGTGGAACGCTGGCTGGAAAACCCGCTGGCGGAGGAAATCCTGCGCGGGGCCTTCCCGGAGGAAAGCATCGTGGAAGTCGCGAGCGACGGCGAACGGTTGAACTTCCGCGAGCCGGAAGGCGACGCCGCCGCGCTGGCGGAAGGCAAGACAGGAGAACTTCCCTTCCCCGCCGACGACGCCTCCGGCAACGGCAGGCCCCCGGCTTGACGGGGACATGTTTTCGGGCGGGCGGGGGATTTTTGCCAATGCTTGGCAACCCGGTCCGACGGGCAAAAACCGCCGGGGGGGGAGGGGGCTCGGCGGCGGAAAAGGCTTGCTTTTGCGGGAGGATGGGGGGTAAATGCGCGCGTTTTCCGGGGCGGACCCGTTCCGGAAGGCATTTGAACCATCCGGGCGGCCGTTTGCCGCGGCAAGGCGGGGCGGGCGCGCGGATGAAGACGAAAACCCAAAAGGAAAACGAAATAATGAACAAAAAAATCATGGCTGCGGCCCTGTCGGCCGCGGTGTGTTTCGGCGTTGTCCGGGCCGCCCACGGCGCGGGCTTCGCGATGTACGAAGGCAGTGCGCGCGGCAACGCGCTGGGCACGGAAGTGACCGCCGATCCGGTGAATCCGTCGGTGATGTTCAACAACGCGGCGGCCATCACGGCGCTGCCGGGCTTCCAGGCCGAGGTCGGGCTCACGGCCATCCGCCCGCGGCAGTCGATCGTGACGGAGTCGCCGCTGGGCGAGAAGAAGACCCGCGCGACGAGCAAGTGGTGGACGCCGCCGCACGCCTACGCGACGTGGCAGGCGATGGACCGGGTGTGGCTCGGGCTCGGGATTTTCTGCCGCTACGGGCTGGGCGTGGACTATCCGGACGACTGGCCGGGGCGCTACGAATGGACGAAGGCCACGATCGAGAGCTTCGACGTGAACCCGAACATCGCGTTCAAGCTGACGGACCAGCTGTCCTTCGCGGCGGGCCTGCGGATGGAGACGTTCGACGCGAGCTTCGAGCGGATGATCCCGACCGGGACGCCGTTCGCCGGGCCGGACTGCAAGCTGAAGATGGAAGGCGACGACGTGGCGTTGGGCTACAACGCGGCGTTCTACTGGACGCCGCAGACGAACATGTCGTTCGGCATTTCCTACCAGTCGCGCGTGGAGCAGCACCTGCGCGGCGACGCGACCTGCGCCGGGCAGCGGACGGACGTGTCCTCCGACCTGACCACGCCGGCGATGCTCTACATGGGCACCTCCCTCAAGCCGACCGATCGGCTGAAAGTGAACTTCGGCCTGGTCTACACGATGTGGAACTCGTTCGAGGATCTCGCCATCCGCTTCGACCCGCCCCTCCTCGGCAAGGTGCACGAGAGCAGCGCCGAGAAGAACTGGAAATCCACCGTCCGCCCGCAGCTGGGCCTGGAATACAAGGCGACGGACCACCTGTTCCTGCGCGGCGGCTACGTCTACGACCAGACGCCGGACCCGGACGCGCACGCGGACTACCTCGTGCCGGGGAACAACCGCCACCTGTTCTCGCTGGGCTTCGGCCTGACCTTCGAGAAGTGGTTCTTCGACGCGACCTACACCTACCTGTTCATGCAGGACCGCGACGTGCCGGGGCGCCCGGCGGAAGGGGTCTTCGACGGGGAATTCACGGGCGGCGACGCGCACATGATGAGCTATTCGATCGGTTGCCGCTTCTGAGCGGGTTGACGGCCCGAACGGAAACGCCGCCGCGGAGAACCGCGGCGGCGTTTTTGTGTCGCGGAGGCAGAGATCATTCGCGGGGAGGCTGGACGGGATGGCCTGCAATTCAAGATTTGGGAAAACAAGGGAAATTCGATAGTTTTCCTTGATCTTGAAACACGGGGCGCGGCCTGAAAGGGCAGGACACCAATGATCGCAACCTGCCATAGGGGGGAACAGGAGGAAGGGGTAAAACGGGGGTACTGGAGGCGGTGTTCTTTCCGATGGCGGAATGAGTCGTTTAGAGGAACGGCTTGCCTGATGGCCGGGCCTTGCCACGGGGAAAAGGGACGGGGGATGGGGGACTCGTCCCGCCTTCGGATTTTGCCTGGGTGAAGTTCAAGATTCAGGAAAAACAATGGAAATATGCTTGTTTTTCCTTGATCTTGAGAATTGGGAAAGAGGCGGGCAGCTGCGGGAAACAGGGAGGCGAGGCGGAGGCATCACCCAATCCGGAGAAAGGGGGAAGGGGGGCGGGGCGGGCAAGGTCCGGAAGGGAGAGGGCAAAAAAAATCCGCCGGGGAAACCGGCGGATGGGTGGAGGGGAAAGCGGGGGTTATTCCGCGGGGGCCTCTTCGGCGGCGGGGGCTTCCTCCGCCGGGGCTTCGGCGGGAGCTTCTTCCGCGGCGGGAGCCGCTTCTTCGGCGGGAGCCGCTTCTTCGGCGGGAGCGGGCTCTTCCGCAGGGGCTTCCTCTCCGGCGGGAGCGGCTTCGGGGGCGGGTTCTTCGACGACGACTTCTTCGACGACGACATCGCCGGCGGGGGTCTCTTCGACGGCCACTTCTTCGACGACGACGTCGCCGGAGGGGGTTTCTTCGACGGCGACCTCTTCGATGAGGACTTCGTCGGCTTCAGTCTCGGCGGCGGCATCGTCGAAGCGCTGGATGTCGGCGGCTTCGCTGACTTCCTTGAGGAAGGCCTGGACGGCTTCGCCCTGGCGTTCGTTGGTCAGGTGCTGGACGATGCGGTCCTTGACTTCGTCGAAGGGGGTGGTGCCGGCGGGGGTCTTGGCGGTGACGAGGATGATGTGGTAGCCGAAGGGGGTTTCGACGACGTCGCCGACGGTGCCGATTTCCTGGGAGAAGGCGGCGGTTTCGAAGGCGGGGACCATCATGCCGCGGCCGAAGGGGCCGAGGTCGCCGCCGTTGGCGGCGGAGGGGCAGTCGGAGTTTTCCTTGGCGACGGCGGCGAAGTCGGCGCCGTCGAGGATCTGCTTGCGGAGGGCTTCGATCTTTTCGCGCTTGGCGGCGTTGCCTTCGGGGTCGTTGGGGTCGGTCTTGAGGAGGATGTGGGAAGCGGTGACGGTTTCGTCGGTTTCGAACATGGAGGGGTTTTCGTCGTAGAAGGCCTTGGCTTCTTCCTCGGTGGCTTCGCCGACGGCTTCGGCGTGGTTCATGAGGAGCTTGCGGACGACCATCTGGTTGCGGAGTTCGGCTTCGGTGGTGCCAGTCTGGGCGAGCATGTCCTGGAGGGTGACGCCGTCGGGGAGGGCGGCGGCGAGTTCCTTGACGATGTCGTCGTATTCTTCGTCGGAGAGGGTGACGTTTTCCTTCTTTGCCTGGTCGGTCATGACCTGGCGCATGATCAGCTCTTCGACGACGCGCGCGCGGAGGGCGGGGATGACGGAGGCGATGCGTTCGGGGGTGGCGGCGGGGCCGGCCTGCTTGAGGAAGAGGTCGATGACGCGCTGGACTTCGGCGCCCTTGATTTCGGTGCCGTTGACGGTGGCGAGGACGGCGTCGGGGTCGAGGGCGGGGGCTTCGGGCGCGGCGGGGGCTTCGGCGGCGGGCGCGGCGACGGTCGCGGGGGCGGAGGAATCGAGGGTGACGGGTTGGTCGGCGTCTTCGGCGGCGCCGCAGCCGAGGGCGATGGCGGCGAGGAAGGAGGCGGTCAGCATCCAAAGGGGCAGTTGGCGGAATTTCATGGGAATCTCCAGTCTTGGGGTGGTGGTGGGG
>Ga0310786_10008295_pt1 | contig 13363 bp, 13 predicted proteins | sample AusTroGonzalo_MG_FD_203881 | JGI IMG/M metagenome (GOLD analysis project Ga0310786, IMG submission 203881) | Bovine rumen microbial communities from tropical cattle in Woodstock, Queensland, Australia - Gonzalo_03 (v2) (version 2) | ecosystem: Host-associated > Mammals > Digestive system >... | reverse complement strand
CAAGATACTTGCCCGGATGCTTTGGTACGGATAGTTCAAAAGATAAACTACGACAAGATTAATAGTGAAAAAATGTTGATGTTGAAGGATACACGATTTGATAAAAAATGTAAAAAGCTATTCAGAAATACGATAGATTTGCTAATTAGTTATGCAGATGAAAAAAATATTAGTGAATTGCAAGCATTAAAAGGCTAAAGTAAGTTCGAACCTACATATTCCTACATAATCCTACACAAGAGAAAAAGTGCCACATAACTATCCAGGCAACATCAAAACCACACACTCAACGTGTGCCGTGCCATGCAAAAGAGAGATTAACCCTACACACCCCAAAGCTCTGCTTATCACGTTCAAGTAAGGTGTCAGGGAACAAATTGAGCCACTTGTGGCTGAAGCTGGTATTTCCGAAGTAAGCATCAAAGTTGGAAACAGGCAGGATAACATAGTCCGAATCATCGGGCTTGTTGGCAATGCAGTAAGCGATAACAGTTTCCGCCGCTTCATAAGGCAGACCGTCAGGCAGAAGCGCCTGTATACGCTCTTTTTCATCATCAGAGAAGGAAATTGTCTTATCCGCCAGCGCTCCGAGCTCCAGAGCGTCCGCCAATACATCATCAAACCGCAGTACCCACGCACCCTTGGTCTCGGGCGAGTAAAGCGATACCTGATACTGCTTGACCTTATCCCTCCAAGCAGCATCAAATTTAGTTTTCAGCGGCTCAGCGTTGGAGAGAGTGGTCTTGCTCATGGGAATGTCAAATAGCCATTAAGTAACCCCACACAATAAGCAGAATCAGATTCGATAACAGATATTATGGAAAAGCAGCGTGTTTTTTTGAACCACGCTGCATTTTATTGCACTATAGCTATATTTATGATATAATAATTGTGCAGAGTACCAAACTTTCCGAAACAATAAAAAAATCGTTAATCAGATGTAAGGTTTGTGTTTGAAAGTTGTGTATATAGGTAAGAGGACACATCGGTGATAGAAATGGGGTGCGTACCTATGGAAGACAAAGAGATAGTTCAATTATACCTTGATAGGAGCGAACAGGCTATTGTTGAAACATCAGCAAAGTATGGAAATTATTGTACAAGTATTGCAATGAATATTTTGAATAATCTTCAAGATGCAGAAGAATGTGTAAACGATACTTATCTGAAAACATGGAATAGTATACCTCCACATAAGCCGAATCTACTTTCAACATTTGTTGGGAAAATAGTAAGAAATATATCTTTTAATAAGTATAAAGCAAATCACTCCATGAAACGTGGAGGTTATGAGGTAGCAGTCATACTTGATGAGATCAGTGAAATCGTTTCTAATAGTGAGGCTGTTGAAGATGAGATTATTGCAAACGAATTAGCGAAATCTGTTAATGAGTTTATCAACGACCTTTCCGAATCAAAAAGATATATTTTTATTCGCCGTTATTGGTACTCTGATAAAATAACAGCAATTGCACACAGATGTGGACGCTCTGAGAATTATGTTCATGTAGAATTAAACAGGATGAGAAAACAATTGCGTAATTATTTGATTGAAAGGGGGTACGAATTATGACTGCACAGCGTTTTTATGAAATACTCGGTGATATTGACGAAAAAAACTTGAAAGATGCCGAACAGCCACCAAAGACTAAAAAACATCTACAGTTGAAATATATTGTTGCCATGGTAGCTTGTTTTGTAGCAATAGTTGTAATTGGTATAAATCTTAGAGAAAGAAATCCCTATATCTCAAATCCATCAAATGATGAATCCTCAGGGTCAGCTATTTCAGTGGAACAAAAAGATGTCAATATCTACTATTTAGATGGCGATGAATTGGCATATAAAGCTGAGTATATGGAATGCTTACCAGAAACAGTGTTTGCTTCTTGGAAAAAGGCAAATAATATTGGTGAAGATGTAAAACTAATCAACGTGGAAATAAAAAGCAATGGACAGGAAAACAATAATTCTACCGATTCTTCGATTGCAGGATATTCCGTTGGTGATCAATTCATCATGGAAGTAACACTTACAGAAAGCATTAAAAATTACTTCTCCGTAAAGTCAGAAGAAAAACTGATGGAATCCCTTCGCTTGACATTAACAGGGTATATCTATATTGATTGTGATAAGTTCTATGTGCTTTACGAGTGAATTATGAAGCTTAAAATTGATGAAAAGTTCCAACTTATTCTTTGTTATTGCGAGAGGTGATACCAATGGGCTAAATATCTTTTGTTATAATTATACGTACACGTGATTTTTTTGAAGAGATGGAGGTTTATTATGCGTACTATCAAAGTGTTTATGTCTTGTATTCTTGCAATTTCTATGACTATCCTTTCTTCTGGTACGGTATTTGCTGTGGATGATAACAGAACTACAGCAGCTTTACCTATGGCTATGACAAGTGCAGAGATTGCAGAATTTCTTGAAAATGCAGAACCGGTGCCTATGCCTTCTTCGAACAATAATGTAGAATCGTCCAGAACTCGAACAGGCTCGTACGGTTATAATATGGAAACAGGAGAAGTACAGTTTAATTCCTTCACTGAAGATGATTATTTCTGTACTGAAAATAGCTCCGCAGGATATACCCCTGACAGTCTTATTGATAAACAAATTAAATATGATGACATCACTGAACCTAAAGGGATCGTTGGAACAGATGATCGAGTGCAGGTAACTAATACATCAATTGGACCATGGTGTAATACGGTTAAGCTCCTAATAACTGCTGGTAACGGTGGCTCTTATGTGGGTTCTGGATTTATGATAGGTCCAAATTCCGTTGCTACCTCTGGTCACTGTGTATACGATTCCACCACAGGAGGATGGGCTTCATCTATCACAGTGATACCGGCATTGAATGGAACAACACAACCATTTGGTTCAGCAACTTCATATTATCTTGAATGCGGCGGTGACTGGTATAATTATACTGACAATCAAGATGATTGGGGAATAATAAGAATAAATGCAAACTTAGGCAGCTCTACAGGTTGGTTAGGGCTAAGGTGGCAATCGTCATCATATAACGGAACCACGGTTAATGCAGTTGGTTATCCAGCCTCAGACGGTACTCATATGTATTACGGAAGCGGTACTGTTAACACGTCATCCGCACGAACACTGTCTGGAGATTGGGACTTAACTGGTGGTCAAAGTGGTGGTCCGGTTGAAAAGTATTATTCCGATACTGGATATACAGCACTTGGAATAAACAGAGGTGGTGGCTCAACATACTCTGATTGCCTAAGAATAGATCAATGGATATATAATAAATTGATGTCTTATCGATCACTTACATATTGAAAAAATAACAGTTGAGTATATCCTATTGATACACACTCTCCTCGTTCCACATAATTCCAAATCAGAATATAGAGTATCACGCACCCTATTGATTCTTACAAGCCCCTTGGAGTAATCTGAGGGGCTTTCCTTATTTCTGTTATAGCTCATCATTTCGAGTATGCTTTGTCATTACAATCTTTTATAATGTTTAGTGTTGAACTCTTCCCGTATCTGTGTTATAATAACAACATATCATCAAAGCTTATATTTAGCAGAAAGGAAATGCTATATGTATAAGATCATGATCGTGGAAGATGATGCATCACTTGCAAAAGCACTTCAAAAAACGATCTCAAGCTGGGATTATGATGTGCGGTGCGTAAAACGATTCGATGCTGTAACGGATGAGTGTCGGGAGATCGAACCGCATCTTGTTATCATGGACATTATGCTGCCGTTTTATAACGGCTATCATTGGTGTGCCGAAATCAGAAAGTTCTCCAAAGTGCCTGTGATGTTTCTGTCATCCGCTGCGGATAATATGAATATCGTTATGGCGGTCAATATGGGCGGTGATGATTTTATCGCAAAACCCGTTGACGGGACGGTGCTTGTGGCGAAGATACAGGCGCTCCTGCGGCGCTGCTATGATATGCCGATGCCTGTTCCGACGCTTTCGCATAACGGGGTAACGCTTGATCTGGGAGATACGACTGTTTCCTACAACGGCAGCACAATAGAGCTTACCAAAAATGAGTTCCGTATCATGCAGACACTTCTTGAAAACAAAGGCAAAGTCGTGAGCCGTGATACACTCATGGTAAAGCTGTGGCAGGCTGATTGCTATGTGGAGGAAAATACGCTGACTGTCAATGTAAACCGGCTTCGGCATAAGCTTGCGGAGATCGGCGTGACAGACCTAATCAAGACCAAAGTCGGCAGCGGCTATATCATTGAACGGTGAGAATTATGAATCTGTTTTTGAAATTTATAAAGCAGTATCTAGGTACAGCTTTGCTGTTCGCTATATTTGTCGTAATATTCGTATTTGTCTTTTCTTTGTATTCGCTGGAAACCGAAGCTGTATCATATGCGGCGATGCTGTGCGTATTTGTTGCCGTGATCGTCACGGTGATACGCTTTCTCCGTTTTCGCACAGAGTATCATAAACGAGAAGAACTGCTCCGTCACGCTGAAATGCTGAATGAGCATCTCCCCGAAGCAAGCTCCCCTGAACAGGAACAGTGGCTTGCAATCATAGCGGAACTGAACGAACAGTGCCGTCAGGCGGATATGCATCTCCGGAGCGAGAGAACAGATATGCTCGACTATTTTACGGTATGGGTACACCAGATCAAGATACCAATATCAGTCATGCACATGGAGCTTGATGAAGCGGATACACCTGAAAACAGGGCGTTATCCGATGAGCTGTTCAGAATAGAGCAGTATGTGGAAATGGTGCTTTGCTATTTCAGGCTTGACGGGAATACATCTGACCTTGTATCTGAAAAGGTGCAGATTGATGAGGTAATCCGGACTGGCCTGCGGAAATATGCTCCGTTGTTTATACGCAAAAAGCTGCACCTTGAATATGAAGGAACAACGCTCACGGCTGTGACGGACAGCAAATGGCTCGGCTTTATCATAGAACAGGTGCTATCAAATGCTGTCAAGTACACGGACAGCGGAAAAGTCACGATAACTGTATCAGCCGACAGAACGATTATGATCTCTGATACTGGTATCGGTATTTCTGCTGAGGATATTCCTCGTATCTTTGAGCGCGGATACACGGGCTATAATGGAAGAACAGAACACAAGTCAACCGGACTCGGACTGTATCTTGTCAAAAAAGCCTGCGACAAATTAGGCGTTCAAATTGAGATCAGAAGTAAAGTGGGTGAAGGAACTTCCGTTTTTCTGAAATTGCCGGAAACGATTAAGGCGGATTAGGACAGCATCTTACAAAAATGTCACATCAAACTCCGAAAATGTCACACAAATCAATTTCCAGTTATTCAACGGCGTGGTATAATAGGCTCATAACCAATAAAAGGAGGCATGAAAAGTGGCTATACTTGAAGTATCATCACTTGGGAAAATCTATACCACACGTTTTGGCGGCAATAAGGTGCAAGCTCTATCCGATGTGAGCTTTTCTGTGGAACAGGGCGAATATGTGGCGATCATGGGCGAATCGGGTTCGGGAAAAACCACGCTTCTCAATATCCTTGCAGCTCTGGACAAGCCGACAACAGGCTCTGTGCTGTTAGAGGGCAAGGATATCACAAAGATTAAGGAGAAAGAAATCTCTGCATTCCGCCGTGATAATCTCGGTTTTGTCTTTCAGGACTTCAATTTGCTTGATACCTTTTCAATTAAGGATAATATCTTTCTGCCGCTCGTTCTGCTTGGATTCGGGTATGACAAGATGAATGCCCGCCTGACACCAATCGCAAAAAGGCTTGGCATTACGGAAATACTTGAAAAATACCCATACGAAGTATCCGGCGGTCAGAAACAGCGTACTGCGGTCGCCAGGGCGATCATCACAAATCCGAAGCTGATACTTGCCGATGAGCCGACAGGTGCGCTGGACTCCCGTTCGACGGACGGTCTGCTTGATGTTTTGGCTGATCTGAACGCTGACGGACAGACAATCCTTATGGTAACGCACTCTACAAAGGCGGCAAGCAGGGCTGGCAGAGTGCTGTTTATCAAGGACGGCTCGGTGTATCATCAGCTTTACAGAGGTAACTGCACCAATGAGGAGATGTATCAGCGCATTTCCGATACCCTTACGCTTCTTATGTCAGGCGGTGATGCGAATGTGTAACCGTTACTATGTAAGGCTTGCGTGGGATAACATCAGAAAGAATGCAAAGATATACATTCCATATATCATCACAAGTGATATGACTGCGGCAATGCTGTATATCATTTACTCCCTTGCGACAAATCCGGACTATGCAAAACTGCCGAGAGGTTCGCATACGCTTCCGGAAATCATGAATTTCGGCAGCTATGTCACGATGATCTTCGCCTTTATCTTCCTTTTCTATACAAATAGCTTTATCGTGAAACGCCGCCGCAAAGAGTTTGGTTTGCTGAATATCCTCGGTATGGAAAAACGGCATATCGCAAAAATGCTGTTTATTGAAACGGTCTATATCGTACTGATCACCCTTTTATGCGGCTTGGGCATCGGTATTCTTCTTGACAAACTCATGTTTCTGTCATTAACAAGGCTGATTGGCGAGAGCGTGATTCTGGGATTCCATATATCCTTCCCTTCGCTGATCGTCACAACTGTCTTTATTCTCGGTACGTTCTTTCTGATATATTTGAATATGCTGAGACAGATTCATCTTGCAAAGCCGATCGAACTGCTTTCCGGCTCAAATGCCGGTGAAAGGGAGCCGAAAACAAAGATCATCATGACACTGCTCGGTCTTGCGCTGATTAGTGTCGGTTATTATCTGAGCATTACGGTAAATGCATATTACGGAACCGATTCTTTTCTGGTAAAAATGTTTATTGCCGTGATCTGTGTCATGATCGGTACTTATTTTCTGTTTATGGCGGTAAGCATTACGATTTTGAAGCTACTGAAAAGGAATCGGAAGTATTATTACAAGACAAATCACTTCACGGCAGTTTCAGGGCTGTTATACCGAATGAAACGAAATGCAGTGGGCTTAGCAAGCGTATGTATCCTCTCCACGATGGTGCTTGTTATGATCTCGTCAACAACATCGCTGTATATCGGGATCGATGATGCGATTGAAAATATGCACCCTTCCGATATCAGAATATCCGGAATCAATATTGAAAAGGGTGATGCAGTTACAGCTTACCTGTCTGATAAAATGAACGGTCTGCGGATCGACAGGCTTACCTCTGCGCATCTGTTTTTTCATGGCGAATGGACTGCTCCGCAGACATTTACAAAGAATGATTACAGTTATGATCCCCAAACCGATGACTACCACCTGATAAACAATATTGAAAATGCGTTTACTGCTTCAATTTATACAGCCGGAGCACACAGAGAATTACCTAATACAGGCTTTGACCTTGCTGATGATGAATGCGTGATCTATACAAACCGTTCAGGATTTAAGCCTGATACGATCACAATGCTCGGAAAGACATTTCGTGTGGTTCGGTGCGAGTACGAGGAAGGCGGTCAGGAATATTCTACGGGCAGCTATGATATGATTGTGGGCAGCAGAGAGATGACTCTTGAAATGTTGAACGCCTATAACAGCGCCAATTTCCGTCCGAATAATGGGAGTGAAAGAATCAATCTGTACTATGCCGATGCAGATAAAGAACAGCAGGAAACGCAATGTATTGAGCTGCTTGAAACTTATCTCCACGATCATCCGGACGGTGGATTTTATTACAGTACGAAGATGGAAACAAGAGATGAAACACTTTCAATTTATAGCGGATTGTTCTTCCTTGGTATCTTCCTGGGTACACTGTTCCTTATGGAAACGATACTGATCATCTACTACAAGCAGATTACCGAAGGTTATGAAGATCAGAAGCGGTTTGAGATCATGCAGAATGTAGGAATGAGCTTGTCAGAGGTTGTGAAGTCAATCAGATCACAAATACTGACCGTTTTCTTCCTTCCGCTGCTGACAGCAGGTATGCACGTCGGATTTGCATTTCCTTTGATAAACCGTATGCTGAAACTTTTGGACTTGGACAACACAAGGCTTTTTGTGATTTGCATACTGTGCAGTTTTGGAGCATTTGCTTTACTTTACAGTATGATTTATTTTGTGACCGCAAGGACATACTACAAGATCGTAAAGAATTAGTCGATATCTATGGCTTGGAGAATGCTCTCTGAGCCATTTTCTTTTTCATACGATAGAAAGAGCGAGCTGCCGTTACTGACAACTCGCTCTCTTGCTTATTCATCCTCATCACTACATTCATCCAGTCCATGAAGCAAATGGATATAAATGCACTCCGCACGTTCATGCTCCTCGCCGTCCGTAGACATCATAAGATCAAGGAAATATGCTTTTGCTTCCTCGTAGTCTGTCCAGACCTCACGCCTGCCGTTGCACACAGTAGTGATAGTCTGACTTTTGGGCATTGCCAGCTCTGAGATTTTTAACATATCAGCACCTCCGAAAGATTTATTGTAGCTATATTATCATCAGGGCTTCTCACGCTCACATATTGTATCTGCTACTGGAATCCCAAAGGCTTCCGCAGCGGAACAGGACAGACGGTGCGTATGGCGCAGAAGAAAGGCATAGAGGTCATAAACTTGTTTGAATCCGCTTCAAACAGCGTAATATCGCCTGTTAGAGGGTTGACAGATGGCTCAAATAGCGTTATAATAGAATTATCTAATAGATCGGAGGTATCCACAATGCCAAGAAAGAAGAAAACTGAAACTGCACCTGTTGCCGAAGTCAAGGCAGAGGTTGTGACCGAAGCTGTCAAGGAGACTGTCGCAGAAGCTCCGGCTGAAAAGCCTGCAAAGAATCCTGCCGCAAAGAAAACTCCTGCAAAGAAAACGACTACCAAAGCAAAGACTCCTGCAAAATCTGCTGAGAAGAAAGCAACGACTAAGACCACTACAAAGACCGCAGCTAAGACCACAAGAGCGACTGCTCCCGTTGAGACAGTCAAGGTACAGTTCGGCGGCGATGAATATGATTTCGCTGAAATAAAAAAGGCAGTTGAAGCCGATTATAAGAGCAAATTCAAGGACAAGGTCAAGACTATCGAGTTTTACATAAAGCCGGAAGATAAGGCAGTTTACTACGTTATCAACGGCGATTTCTCCGATAAGATCGAGCTTTGATTTGACGGTATTGTAAACGGGTGCGACTCTGCTCAGGGTTGCTCCCGTTTTTTCGCATACTGGATTGAAAAGCAGGGCTGATTGAGGTATAATTGGTATTGTAATCAAAGTGTGAGTTATTCGCACAAATAGAAATATCCAGGAGGAATAAACATGATAAAGGTGTTCGCTGACAATGGTTTATTCAGAATTGAAGGAGAATTTGATTTTGGGTACATAGGCACTTATAAAAATGAACAGATAGAGATCCAAGAAGATTCTGATGAAATAAGAAGCTGGGAATTCGTGTCGGAAGCACTTAACACCGAAACCTGCACCGATGATGAACTTGCAGATTTCCTGACGGAATATATCAATGGTGTTGAAAAAAAGATTCAGAAGAATATCAAACAGGTCAATGACAATTTTCTTCTAAAAGTATTTGAGGATATGGAAGCCTGCGGTTCTGAATTCTGGGACACTGAAGAACTGACCATTCCCGATGCAATGACTGAGAATCCGGAAGATACGGTTTATCAGCCAAACCATGATACATTGCTGAAACTTTCACTCGAATACCGGGATTCTGCAAATGACGGAAGCCTTGTGAAAACAGATGTTGAAACAACGCTAAGAAAGCTGTATCCGATGTTTAATTTTGATGCCTTTATCAAGAGTATTGTTCCTGAAAATATCTGCTTTTTTGATACCGACATCAGTTTTCAATGCTCTGATGGTTTTGATAATGCAATCCTTTGTGGAGCTTATGATAATCTTGACGCCGAACTTAGATTTACTGACTGGCACAATTTCTGATTTGGTTTATCATAGCAAATAAGAAAGGAGTGAACCCCATGTGTACTCCGCCTATGTGTGCAGGTGGAGATAATTCTCTCTATCTTCCGCTTCTCATCTTCCGATACTCCGACGGTGAAACACCAACGTGCTTATGAAACAGCCTGCTGAAATAAAGAGCGTTATCATATCCGACAGCCTCGGCAATTTCAGAAATATTGTATTCGGTGGTTTCCAGCAGACTTTGTGCGTTTGCCATTCGTAGGGAGAGGATATACTGCATCGGAGTAACCTTCAGAATTTGCTTGAAGCTTCGTATAAACCAACAGGTGCTCATATGACGTGACTCGGCGTATTCATCAATGTTCAGAGGCTTGTTGTAATTTTCATTGAAATAATGGGTAGCACGATCAATCTCGTTCTGAATGTCGCTTCCCGATTTTTTTCCTTCTTTGATATAACGGTTAATCATAATGAAGATATGGCGCAACGTAATCGCAATCAATTCCTCGTAATTCTGACGGCACAGTTGCAGCTCCTGAATAATCTGACGATACAGCCACGCATAATCGGGAGAATTTCCTGTATAGAACACGTTTTTATTATTCGGTATTTCGTAGTTATCCAGAATACCCTCTACCATTCGCCCCGTGAAATGCACCCAGTAAACTTCGGTTTTTTCGGGAGCATAATAATAGTAAAATTGTATCTCACCCGGTCGGAAAAGTACCATATTTCCCTCAGTTATGATTGTTTCTTTTCCCTGCAGACCATCAAAATAGAAATGTCCCTTGCCTTTGGCTATGTATAAAAGCTGATAGTCACGTCTGCCTGTGGGACGCTCCGTTGAAACAACAGGGCGGCTGTGCACACGATAATATCCGCAGCTTGTAACAACAAGTGATTTGCTTGTATCAACCATATCATTCAGAGAATTGTGTAAATACGCAACGTTTGTAAACATAACCATAACTCCTTTCTTTTTTATCAGTATAACATATTATAAGCTGAATTTCAATGCTTTTGTATCATTTTGTGCATATTTTAGTCTATTGTGTTTATTGTTTACGCTTAAAAACCGTGTTAGAATATAATCAGGAAAAACAAAGGCGCCTTTAAACGGAAACAGTATTCACCCGTTATGTGAGTGCTGCTTCGGTGCAAAACTCGAGACTTGCACCGAAACTGAACAACAACAGTATTTTCTGTTAAAGGAGAGTTTTCTATGGATAACAAGAAGTATCTTAAATGGTACAACAAAATCGGCTATGGTTCAGGAGACGTTGCCGGTAACATTGTATACGCATTCTTATCATCATTCGTAATGATTTACCTTACCGATACAGCGGGACTTAACGCAGGTATCGTCGGAACTCTTATGATGGTATCAAAAATCTTTGACGGTGTATCAGACATATTTTTCGGTGCAATGATTGACAAGACCAAAACAAAAATGGGTAAAGCAAGACCCTGGATGCTCTGGCCTTATATCGGATGCAGCGTTGCACTGGCAGCAATCTTCGCAATTCCAGCGGAAATGGGTGATGTAGCAAAATATGCATATTTCTTTATTGCCTACACACTTCTTAATGCGGTATTCTTTACAGCAAACAATATCGCTTACGCAGCCCTTACAGCACTTGTTACAAAGAACGGCAACGAGCGTGTACAGCTTGGCTCAATCCGCTTTGTTTTCGCATTCGGCACAAGCCTTCTCATTCAAAGCATTACAGTAGGTGCAGTTGAGTACTTCGGCGGCGGTGCAGACGGCTGGAGAACAGTTGCAATCATTTATGCGATTGTCGGTCTCATTGTAAATACAATCTCTGTATTCTCCGTTAAGGAGCTTCCCGAAGATAAGCTTACAGACGAAAACCCTGTGGAGAAAGAAGCAGCAAAATTCTCAAGCGACTCCTATCCTGACTTTGATCTTGCAGAAAACGCATGTCCAAAGGAAAAGAAGGAAGAAAAGTACTGCTTTGTTAAGGCAATGAAAATGCTGTTCACAAACAAGTTCTACATAATGATATGTATAATCTATATCTGCTGTCATCTCTATTCCTCAATGATTAGTATGGGCGTATTCTATATGACTTATGTTCTCGGCGACGCAGATATGCTCGGTACATTCTCCGCTTTCATCAACATTCCTATGATGTGTGGCTTACTTGCAACACCGTTCCTTGTAAAGAAGCTGGGCGGTATGTATAAGCTGAATTTCACAGGCTATCTTATTGCAACAATCGCAAGAGCATTAGTAATCGTTGGCGGATATATCGGAAATCTTCCTATGATGCTGATATTTACAGCGATTGCCGCAATCGGTATGAGTCCTATGCAGGGCGACCTTAACGCACTTATCGCTGCTTGCTCCGATTATACCTACCGTACAACAGGCAAGCGTATCGACGGTACAATGTATTCCTGCTCATCTCTCGGCGTTAAAATCGGCGGTGGTATCGGTACAGCGCTTACAGGCTGGCTCCTTGCTGCAGGTAATTATGTTGCAAACGCACCTGTTCAGCCCGATTCCTGTATCAATATGCTGAACCTGATGTATCTCTGGTTACCTATGATTTTCAATCTCATTATAACAATAGTTCTGTCAAGACTGACAGTTGAAAAGGCAAACGAAGACTGGGACAAGGCTCACAGCAACTAAGGAGGAAATATCATGAAACCTACACTTGAATGGCTCGCAAATCCTGAAATTTATGAAGTTAACCGTGAAAAGGCACACTCAGACCATACATATACAACAAAGGACGGAAATCTCCGTCAGAGCCTGAACGGTACTTGGAAATTCAACTACACCGAACATCCCGACAGCAGACCTGCTGACTTCTACAAGACAGATTTTGATGTAACAAGCTTTGATGACATCATCGTCCCCGGACACATTCAGTTACAGGGCTACGATAAGCCACAGTATGTAAACACACAGTACCCTTGGGAGGGTCACGAACAGCTTGTACCTCCGCAGATACCAAAGAAACGCAATCCTGTGGGAAGTTATGTTAAGTTCTTTGACGTTGACAAGGAACTTCTCGGCAAGGAAACCTTTATCAGCTTTCAAGGCGTGGAAACTGCAATCTATGTATGGCTCAACGGCGAATTTGTAGGTTACTCCGAGGACAGCTTTACACCTTCCGAATTCAATATTACTCCTTATCTCAAGGAAAAGAACAACAAGCTTGCGGTTGAGGTTTACCGTTACAGCACAGCAAGCTGGCTTGAAGACCAGGATTTCTGGAGGTTTTCGGGCATCTTCCGTGACGTGTATCTTTACGCTGTTCCTGAAATTCACATTCGTGATATGAAGGTTATCGCAGACTATGATTACGAAAACGGCAACGGTATTCTTGCAACCGAGCTTGATATTATCGGCGACAGCGATTATGAAATAAAGCTTACTCTCACTGACAAGAACGGTATCAAGGTGTATGA
>Ga0310786_10008294_pt1 | contig 13365 bp, 9 predicted proteins | sample AusTroGonzalo_MG_FD_203881 | JGI IMG/M metagenome (GOLD analysis project Ga0310786, IMG submission 203881) | Bovine rumen microbial communities from tropical cattle in Woodstock, Queensland, Australia - Gonzalo_03 (v2) (version 2) | ecosystem: Host-associated > Mammals > Digestive system >... | reverse complement strand
CCCTGCGCAGGCCGCGGCGATACTCGATGTCGAGAATGCGTCCGTAAGATGGGGAGACGGCTCCCGCCACGGGTGCGTCTGCCGCGATCTGCCTGCAAGGGCGCCGTCCCCAGAGGTCCATCTCAAGAACGCGAGGTTCTGGAGCGATTCGCCTCAGTTGGGGCGGCACTGTTCCGACGGCAACGCCGTTGTCAAGCTTGTCATGAAGGACTCTGAGTACTACGGCCACTACAACTCAGCTGTCGGCGGAGATACCGTTGGCGTCATGATCGACGCCGACAACTCGCAGGTGCACAGCGACGCTATGATAGGCTGGACGGTGCAGGCGAAGGCCCTGCAGGCGGACTTCTACGGAGCCGACGCGGAGTTCGCTTCGTTCGACAGCTCGAACACGGGCAACGAAGCCGGCAGGATTTCCTTCTACGATCGGGTGACGGGCGAGCTCAAGATACGCGACGGCGCGGCTCTCCGCACCACGCGCGGCGTGAAGATGAACAGCGCGACGCTCGACGTCGTGTTCGACGGCGGGCGCTTCGAGATTTCGCCGCACAACAACACGTTCAACGCCACTTCCGTCTGGAACAACGTCACGGGAACGGGCTACACCACCACCGGCAACGGCATGGAGATTGCCATCGCCGAAAACATGACGCATTCCTTCGACTTCCCGATCAAGGGCACGGGTGGCGTCGTGAAGACCGGCTTGGGCACGTTCGAGCTCGTCGAGGCGCGCGCGGAGGGCGAGAAGCTTCTCCAGTACACCGGCGGAACTGTCGTCTCCAACGGAACGCTTGTTGTCAACGGCTCCGTGGTGGACGGGTCTAAGACTTTCTCCGTGGCCACCGGTGCGACGCTCGACCTCAACGCTTCGACGCTTGTGGGCGGCACGCTCTCCGGCGCGGGCACCATTGCAAACGGCACGCTCTCCGCCACCACGCTCGAATACGGCGACGGAACTGCGCTTCCGACGTTCTCTGGTGTCGCGGGCGAAGTGACGGTTAACTTCGGCTGCACGACGGCGTATCCGCTTGATCTGACGGCAGCCAAGACTGGAATTGTTGTCGGACACTACACGGGCAATGCGCCGAGCGAACTTGTGTTCCGCGCTGCCGACACTGGGCTTTCCCTCTACAGACCAGTTGTCTCGTTCGTGGACGGCGACATTGTGATGAAGTTCGAGCTTTCTGGGTTTATGATCTTCGTAAAGTAAGAGTGCGCAGTCTTCGACGATTCTCACTAGGATACGCCAACAACGCAGTCGGCATCCTCGGAGTTGGCAACGGCGGATACGTTGCGCACCGCATTGCTGGGGTGGCTCCGGATTCGATATAGGCGAGGAAGCTCGCCGCCCTGCCTTCGGTTGCGTATATGGACCATGCGTGATTCGCGCAATGGCGGGGGTACAGGTCGTGTATCGTGTTCGCTATGCGCATTTTCACGATTATTTTTGCGTTGAAATCACCCATTTCCCGCCGAATTGCTGTATAATATAGGCCAAGTAATACCACAATGGGAGGCAAAGATGCAATTCCACTATGTTTCAAAAACGTTCCTTTTGGCGTCTGCGACGCTGGCGGCCGCATCCTGTGCGTTCGGCTGGGAGAAGAAGTCTGCGCCCATAATGACGAAGTGGGCCGAGGAGGTGACGCCCGAGAACGTCCTCCCCGAATACCCGCGGCCGCAGCTGGTCCGCGCGGACTGGATGAACCTGAACGGAGTCTGGGAGCTCGAGCTCGTCACAGGCATCACGAACCGCATCAACGCATCGGAGTGGAAGGGGTGCGACATGGCGGTGTTCAGGGACGTGAAGCCCGGGAGGAAGCTCGGACGCGAAATTCTCGTCCCGTTCCCGATTGAGTCTGCGCTTTCCGGCGTGATGGAGCGCGCGGAGTACATGAAGTACCGCCGCATGTTCAAAGTGCCGCAGGGTTGGGGCGGGAAGCGCGTGCGCCTCAACTTCGACGCCGTCGACTGGAAGTGCGAGGTGTACGTGAACGGCAGGCTCGTCGGCGGGCATGAAGGCGGATACGACGCGTTCTCGTTCGACGTCACGAGGGAGCTCAAGGACGGCGACAACGAGCTGATCGTCTCGGTGTACGACCCTACGGACAACGGCACTCAGCCGGTCGGCAAGCAGCGCAACGAGCCGGAGGGATACTGGTACACTCCCAACAGCGGCATCTGGCAGACGGTGTGGCTGGAGCCCGTCGGCGAGTTCGCGGCGACTGGGATCAAGCTCATCCCGCACGTTCGCGACGGCTACCTCGGCGTGACGGTCAAGGCGCCGGAGAAGCTCCAGGAAGTCGAGCTCGAGGCGTTCGACGGCGGGAAGTCCGTGGCGAAGGCGAAGGGATACGTGAACAGCGAGGTGCGGCTTGAGATGCCGAAGGACATGAAGCTATGGAGCCCCGACTCTCCGTTCCTCTACGACCTCAAGGTCAAGGTGACGCGCCGCTACAAGGTCGAGGACGAGTTCACGAGCTACTTCGGAATGCGCGAGCTGGGCAAGAAGATTATCGACGGCGTGATGCGCCCCACGATCAACGGCGAGTTCGTGTTCCAGAACGGCACGCTCGACCAGGGATACTGGCCGGACGGCAACCTGCGCGCGCCGACGGACGAGGCGCTCAAGAGCGACATCGTCAAGCACAAGCAGCTAGGCATGAACCTCATTCGCAAGCACATCAAGGTCGAGCCGCAGCGCTGGTTCTACTGGTGCGACAAGATCGGCATGCTCGTGTGGCAGGACATGCCCAGCATGCACACGCACGCAACGAATCCGCGCGACGAGAAGAACCGCAAGGGCTTCCGCCCGAACGCTGAGGAGAAGAAGCTCTTCGAGGGTGAGCTCAAGGAGCTGATCGACGAGCACATCTCGTCTCCCGCCGTCGTGTGCTGGATACTCTTCAACGAGGGTTGGGGTATCTACGAGAAGGAGGAGGTCAAGCGTCTCGGCGACTGGACAGCCGCGTACGATCCGTCGCGCTGGGTGAACGACTCCACGGGGCTTCCGAACGAACACGCCACCGGAGATGCCTACGACGTCCACATCTACACGGGCCCGTCCGCAGGCGTGTGCGAGCCGACGTGCTTCAATGTGCTTGGCGAGTGGGGCGGAGTCGGACTCAACGTGAAGGGCCACACATGGTACGAGCGCGGCGGGTGGTCGTACGACACCACGAAGGGCAACGCGCAGCTGAACGAACGCTACCTCAAGATGCAGGACGAGCTTCTCAACAACATGTACTTCCCGGGCCTTTCCGCTGCGATGTACACGCAGATATCCGACGTCGAGGGTGAGACGAACGGTATCCTAACATACGACCGCAAGGTCTGCAAGTTCGACGAGGCCGCGCTCAAGGCCAAGCACGACAGGCTTATCCGCGAATCGAAGAACCTCAAGAAGGTCACCGACGCAAACGCTGGCGTGAAGCTGCCTACTCCTGCCAAGGTAAAGGCGAATGCGGACGGCGCGTACGTGTTCGCGAATGCAGACGGAGAGAAGGCGTCGCTCCTTACTGCGGCCGTGGTCGCGACAAGGGTCGCCGTGCCTGCTAAAGCCGGCGCAGAAGCTGGCGTCGTGATGCGCTTCACGCCAGAAGGAGGGTATCTTTTCGGAGTCCGAGGCGACGGAACACTCTTCATCCGAGCGTTTGGCCCTGCCTTCGGCGAGAACGCGCCTTATGTCGAGCGGAAGACGTCCCTCAAGGGCGAGGTCAGCATAAAGGCCACGGCATACGGCAGCATGCTCTCTGTCAGCGTCGGGCGTGAGCGGCTCTCCATGCGGGACGCGCTCTGCCCCGTCGGACGCTGCGGCGTGTATGCGATGGGCGCTGACGCCGAGTTCAAGGCGTTCAAGGCGTCCAACCCCGGCCGCCTCATCCGCTGGATGAACGGACCGGTGAAGTACTGGGTCACACGCGACGAGAAGCGCGAGGTGGTGGGGCCGGACGGCAAGAAGACCCGCATCCCCGAGGTGCGCACCATCATCGACTGCAACGCGAAGGAGGCGGCGGACGCATACTGGGAGATCGAGAAGGGGCTTGCGGACGCGAAGGGTCTGTCGTTCCGCCACATGGGGCACCCGAACAGCTACCTCGCGCTTGACGAGGACGGCTTCTGCAACGTGATCGAGGACGACGGAAGCGCGGACTTCGCGAAGCGCGCCACGTGGTACGACCGTCCTGGCCACGAGGTCAAGTCGCTCCACTCGTTCGAGTCGTGCGCGAAGCCCGGCGAGTTCCTCCGCACGCGCGGCCGTCTCAAGGTCGAGGGACTGGAGACCAGCGGTTTCCGCCTCGACTCCACGTTCGAGATACTCGGGCAGTGACGGGGAGCGCCGTCGATTGACAAGAACGGAATGTCCGTCACAGTGATTGCCGGACGCAGTGTCTTCACCCAGCCATAAAGCGAAAGGAACGAAAAATGATCAAGTCTGTCATGTCGTGCGCGGTTGCCGCGGCTGCAACGCTCGCGTACACCGCGTTCGCCGATAGCGCGGCGATCAACCTGCCGACGCTCAAGTTCGAGCAGGAGCAGAGCATCAAGAAGCTGGCCGGGGTCGACAGGCTTGACCAGCTGACGCCGGCGCAGGAACGCTGCGTGCGCGAGCTGTTCTACACCGTCAACGAAAAGGCAGTGCTCGAACTTGCAGGCGTGAAGAGCGCCGACGAGCTATCGAAGGCGCAGCGCGAGGCGTACCGCAAGCTCAACGAGTACACTGGCCTTTGCCCTCTCAAGCCGGAATGGACGCGTCAGCTGGAGGCGCTTGTCGGCGAGGGGCTTCCCGCGAATCCGTCCAGCCCGCGCCGGCTGCTCGTGTTCTACCGCACGGACGGATTCTGCCACAGGCAGAGCATCGTAGCCGGCAACGAGGCGATCAGGATAGCGGCGGAGAGGGCGAAGGCGTGGAAGGTGGACTTTTCCGACGACTACATGGCGCTCCAGCCGCACAACCTCGCGAAGTACGACGCCCTCGTGCTGAACAACACGACGAACCTCAAGACGGACCGCTACCGCTACGTGGCGCCCGCGCTCGTCGACTTCGTCAAGTACGGCAAGGGGCTCGCCGTGATACATTCCGGCGACGACGGCTTCAACGAGGCGCCGGACATACTCTACATGATCGGCGGCAGGTTCTGTGGCCATCCGTGGGGCGGAGGCGGGACGTGGAGCTTCAAGGTCGAAGACCCGAAGAGTCCGCTAGCGGCGATGTTTCCGAAGGACGGATTCAAGTTCTCGGACGAGATATACATGCAGGCCGCGCCGTACTTCTCGCGCCAGGCGCTGCATGTGCTCGTGTCGCTGGACCTCGGTGACCCCGCCACAAAGGAGGCGCTCGACAAGAGCGACGTGCGGCGTCGTCCAGACAACGACTACGCCGTAGCCTGGGTGCGCAGGTTCGGCAGCGGGCGCGTGTTTTACACGTCGTTCGGCCATGACGAGCGCGCATGGCTGAACGGTCCCACGCTCAAGCACATCCTCGGGGGAATCCAGTATGCGCTCCGCGACCTCTCGGCCGATGAAACACCTTCTAGTCCGCAGTTCATCAACCCGCCTGGGAAGAAGTAGCGAACACCAGTACCGTAAAAATTCAAGGAAAGGCTGACAATGAGAAAGACAGTTGTTCTATTGGCTGCGGCGGTTGTTGCCGCCAGTGTCCGGGCGGTGCCGAACGACGCTCGCCGGGCTGAGGCGGAAAGGGAGGCGAAGGCCGTCCTCGAGAAGCTCTCGCCGGACGAGAAGGTCCAGATGCTGATGATGGACAACCCCGAGATTCAGCGCATCGGGCTCCCGCGATTCCACTGGTGGAGCGAGGCGCTGCACGGCTACGCTCGGAGCGGGCTCGCGACCGTGTTCCCGCAGGCGATCGGCGCGGCCGCGACGTTCGACGCCGATCTCGAGTTCAGGATGGCGGACGCTATCTCCACCGAGGCGCGCGCGAAGGTGAACATGTACCGCGCGCAAGGGGAGCGCGGACAGAACCACTGTCTCTCGCTCTGGAGCCCGAACGTGAACATGGACCGCGATCCCCGCTGGGGGCGCGGGCAGGAGACGTTCGGCGAGGATCCGTACCTGACGTCGCGCATGGGCGTCGCGTTCGTGAAGGGCATCTAGGGCGACGACCCTAAGTACTTCAAGGCCGTAGCGTGCGCGAAGCACTATGCGGTCCATTCCGGCCCGGAGGGGAAGCGTCACCGCTTCAACGTCAACCTCGACGACCGCGACCTCTACGAGTACTACCTTCCGGCGTTCAAGGCGCTCGTGAAGGAGGCAAAGGTCGAGAGCGTCATGGGCGCCTATTCGGCGGTCAACGGCGTGCCGTGCTGCGCGAACAAGCGGCTGCTGACGGACATCCTCCGCGGCGAGTGGGGCTTCCGCGGCTCTGTCGTGAGCGACGTCGGGGCGGTGGAGGACGTCTGGAAGAACCACAAGTACAAGAAGGACGTGGTCGAAGGAAACCTCGCCTGCATCGCGGCAGGTCTCGACCTCTGCAGCGAGGGGACGTACCATCAGCTGCGCGACCTAGTGAAGGAGGGGAAGATTGACACTGCAATCCTCGACAAGCCGCTTCTCCACCTGCTCACGACGCGCGCGCTCCTCGGCGACCTTGACCCTAACGCTAAGACGCCGTGGGATTCGCTCGGCGCAAAGGACGTCAACAACGCCAAGCACAAGGCGATTGCGCTCGAGTGCGCCGAGAAGTCGCTCGTCCTACTCAAGAACAACGGCGTTTTGCCGCTTGACGCATCAAATATGAAGCGATTCGACATCGCGGGACGCGGCAAGGACGAGAACATCCTCATGGGCAACTACAACGGCGAGCCTGCGGACGCGGTGACGATCCTCAAGGGCTTTCTTCGCAAGCTCGGACCCGGTATCGTGATCGACTCCTGGCGAGACTCCGACCCGATGGTCCGCGTCATCGGACTCTGCCCGATCGACGAAGGCGAGGACCATGACCGCAAGGACCTCGCGATGTACCAGCAGCAACTAAGGGAGCTCCGCGAAGACCGCAAGCGCAAGCCGAACCAGAAGGTCATCGCCGTTGTCCCTGGCGGGAGCGCGATGGACCTCCGCGAGGTCTGCGAGATCTGCGACGCCGTGCTCGTGTGCTGGTATCCTGGCGAGCAGGGCGGAATCGCCGTCGCGAAGGCCGTTCTCGGCGAGGTCAACCCATCCGGCAAGCTCCCCGTTACGTTCTACCGCAATTCTGACAAGATGCCCGACTTCGAGGACTATACGCTTCCCGGCCGCACGTACCTATACACGGACCAGAACGTGCTGTATCCGTTCGGCCACGGCCTCAGCTACACGACGTTCGGCTACGACGGTGCCAAGGCGTCGAAGAGCGGCGAAGGCGTGATGGTTACGGCGAAGGTCACCAACACCGGCAAGCTCGCGGGCGACGAGGTCGTACAGCTCTATGTTCGATCCCCGGAGGGTTCTGGCGACCGCCGCATCCACCACCTCGAGGGCTTCACGCGCGTCAACCTGAAGCCGGGCGAGTCGAAGACGGTCTCCTTCACGCTCAAGCCGGAGCAGATCATGCAGTTCGGCATGGACGGCAAGCAGTCGCTCGCGAAGGGCGAGTACACGTTCTTCGTCGGCGGCGGCCAGCCCGGATTCACTGACGGCGTTGTCTCTGGAAAGCTTTCCTTCTGACATTTTTCAGAATCGCCGAAGCTTGTGGTTTCTGTATTTCCTGTATCGCATCAGTTGCGCGAATTTCACGTAAATTATTACGTCTATTTCACGATAATCGCGGTGGAATGTGATATAATTGGTCAAAAACAAACAAAGAGGGTTCCATCAGCATTCGCTGAAAAGCCGAAGGGGAAAAGATGAAAGAAGAAACGATGATCAGGTCCGGTTTTGCGTGTGTGGCCGCGGCGGCCGTCTGCGTCTGCGTCGCTAACGCCGCCGAGTATTCGACAAGCGGAACGATACAATACACCTCGACTACGGACGACCCAGCCGCGTTTCTAGGAGAGACACCGCAAGAACCCTACACCTGGACGCACACGGGCAAGTTCTTCATGTACGCGGGTGGGCTTCTCGCGTCGCTTGATGACCTTGCGACGCTCACGCCAGCGACGCTGACGCTCAAGGACGCGACGGTCTCCGTCTCGTCCGACTTTACGGTCGCGTCTGGCGGCACCGTTGATTCGGAGCCTGTAGGCGGCAGCGGTGTGCTGACGCTCGACAACACGGACATGACAGTAAACGGCTGGTTCAACGTCGCAATGGGGAACGCGCTTGGCGGCAGCAAGGTTGGCAATCCGATATTCGGCAGCCTTACGCTGAAAAACGGCTCCACGCTCTCGGTCGGAGGCAGGTTCAGCCTCACCGCCAGCCAGCCGTCTTCCGCCGACTGGCAGGCTTCGGTCACAAACGTGCTCACGCTTTCAAGCGGGTCGACCCTGTATCTCGGAGATGCCATTGAACGCTGGGACGGGCCTTCCGGTCTCGTGGTGTTTGACGGTGGGCGTGTTGTCGAGCGCGGCAACGGTAGCTTCTTCCGGGCAGGCGGATATGGACGCAATCTTTCGACGCTCATGGTTTCCAATACGCTTGGGAACGACATTTTCCTGGAATGCTCAGGCACCAATCATCTTTTCCAAGACCAGAACGGGGGGTTCCTTATTGCAGACGGTGCCATAGAAAAGTCTGGGCGGGGAATTCTCGTATTTACCGGGCCTTCCTCGAACAACGGCTGGTTTGAGCGGCTGGCCTTCAACGGCCTTCGCATACGCGAAGGCGAGGTTAGCCTCTACAACAACTACACCTTCCGCGATCCGGTTACATTTCCCCAGTATCGCCGCGGAACGGTCGAGATCGCCGCTGGCGCGCGACTGAACCTGAACAACAACGACTCGTTCATCGAGGACCTCTCCGGTTCCGGCACGATCTACGCCTCGTACGAGACGGGGGCGAACCTCACGCTGTGCAATTCCGCGGACGTGTACTCGTCGGTCAAGCTCGGGAAGGGGCTAGTGAACATCACCAAAAGGGAAGACTCCCTGACGCAGGTCGCGCCGTTCGGCATGGACGCCTCGTCGCTGTCGGTGAGCGCCGGTACGCTCAAGTTCGTCGACTCGGCGTCTGGCGCACGTGGCTACACGCACTACCGTTTCCGCGTCCTCAACGTCAACAGCGGAACCGCCAACCAGATTATGGAACTGCGCGAAGTCAAGCTCTTCGAGGGCGATGCCGATGTCACGTATGCGGCCCAGTTCAACTACGACGATACGACGACGCAGGATGGCGGCACGGGCATCTTCGGCAACAACGAACTTCCGCCGAAGGCCATTGACATGAGCCTCACGAGCAAGTGGTGTGACCTCAGGTACGCCAGACAGAACTGCTGGTGGCTCGAGTTCGTCTATGCCACGCCCGTGCAGGTCACGTCCTACAACTGGGCCAGGACGGACAACTGGGAGCGCTCCCCCTGCGAGTGGGTGCTGGAAGGCAGCGACGATGGACTTGTCTGGACTGAGCTTTCTCACGAAACGATGGACACCAGAAGCCTCGCGGCAAACGAGTGGGTGTCGTCGACTCCGTTCAGTACTTCGCTCGTCGGCACGCAGATCTCGCGCGCCGATAACGTGAACGTCGCGCCTGGAGCGACGCTTGACCTGACGGACTATTCTGGTCGCTTTGAGGTGAAGTCCATCTCGGGAGACGTCGTGGTCGGCAGTCTTGGGTCACTTGCCCTTGTCGTGAGCGGCGAAACCGTCCGCCTTGCGCCTGCAATGACGTCCGCCAAGTTCTTCCGCTGGACGATCAAGGCGACGCGCGCCGAGCAGGCGGTGATGGAGTGCGGCAAGTTCTACCTCTACGACAAGGACGGCGTTCCCCAGAACATCGGCCTTGAATGGAACCAAAGCCATGGTACGCCGGCAAAGAACCTTGCGCCGGGCTCGTTCTGCCAGGGCGGCGATTACAAGTACAGCATCTGGAACGGCGACTACCAGGACCCGACGCGGCTTTTCAGGACGGAAAACGACTACAACAAGTGGTGCACCATCGAGCACACGTTCAAGGAAAACGACGAATCGACCTGGTATGTCATCAATATGCGCCTTGCGGACGACGCGAATCCAATCGCGGCGTACAACATACGTACCGTCGGCAGCTCTGGTGGCGTCGATGGCAACCGTCCGATTGCCGCGTGGTCGCTTGAGTGTAGCGAGGACGGCGAGACGTGGATGCCGTTTGACGCGCAGAGCCTCGGTACCGCAGCCTCGACAAAAGCCGCGACCTGGTACAACGGCGGCGTACCGTATGGCCATGGAGACGGCTTTGTCGACAATGTCTCGCAGGTCTTGCCTGAGAACACGATTGTCTCCTTCCAGGGCGGGACACTTGACACTAGCGCTGTTACGGGGACGAAGATCGGCGTAATCGAAGTCGATCCTTCGTGCGAAGGAAGCGCAATCACATACTTCAATCCGGCGGCCAACGGTGTCATTAAGATAGTGGACGCAGACACGTCGTGGAACGTCGGAACTGCGCTTCCGATCTCGGTGGCGGGATGCCCGGCCGATGCGAACAGGACTCTCGCGTCGTGGACGGTTGTTGTTGACGGCAGGGAGTATCCAAGCGGTTCCCTGCGGGTAAAGGTCAGCGGCGGCATGCTCAGGGTAGACAAGGTGTCGGGGATCGCCATCCTCATCAGATGAGGCGGTCCCATAGCTGGATGCCTTGCGTTTCATGACGAGGGTCGGCTGGAATCATTGATTCCGCGGTCCTGGGGCTTGGAAGGGCCGCGTTTTTTTGGTACAATACCCCGCATGAACAACGACTCCATAGCCGTCTACCCCGGCACGTTCGACCCGATGACGCTAGGTCACTTCGACCTCATCAAGCGGGCGGCGAAGCTTTACGGCAGGCTGATCGTCGCCGTTGCGGAAGGAAGCGTGAAGCAGGGCGCCCTCTTCGGATGTGAAGACCGCATGGAGATGATCCGCGAGGACGCGGAGAGGGCTGGGCTCAGGAATGTTGAGGTAGAGCGCTTAGACACGCTTCTCGTGGACTTCTGCCGCACGCGCGGGGTCAAGGTGGTCATACGCGGCGTACGCGTCTATTCCGACTTCGAGTACGAGTTCCAGATGGCGCTAACGAACCGCAAGATGGCGCCGGAGATCGAGACTCTGTTCATGATGCCCAACGAGTCGCTTGCGTATGTCTCTTCGTCGACGGTGCGCGAGATCGCCCACTATGGCGGCGACACGTCGTCGATGGTCACGCCGGCGGTGGCGGCCCGTCTGGCCACGCTCTTGAAAAAGTGAGGGCGGGGCGAAAGCACAGGAAAAAACCAATGCCACGCAAGCTTCCAGACGAATCGCACCTTGTCATCGACGTCACGCGCCTAGACCCCGAGGGGGAGACGCTCGAGGGCGTTACAGGCGAGATCATGGACCTCGACGAGAAGTTCGTGAAGCCAGTCGGCGGAGTGGAATACAGCCTTTTCGCGCAGGCGCTTGGCACCGAGCTGCTGGTGCGCGGCGAGATTTCGCAGCGGTTCGACCTTGTCTGCAGCAGGTGCAACGAGGTCTTTCCGCACGTGGCGAGCGTGCCGGACTTCACCACGAGCGTCGAAATAGACGAAAATACTCAATTTGCGGACTTGACTGATGAGGTCCGAGAAAGTATTATATTAACCCTTCCGACATACCCAGTTTGTCGGGAGGGCTGCAAAGGGCTTTGCGCGCGCTGCGGCAAGAACCTGAACGAGGGTGCTTGCGGGTGCGCCGAGGATTCCGGCGACAGCCGGTGGGGCGCGCTAGACGCGCTCAATCTGAAGTAACGGAAAGAGAGAAAAAGAAATGGCATCACCTAAGAACAAGAAGTCGAAAATGCGCAAGCGCCAGCGTGTGGCCCAGCTTGAGAAGGCGATCGTGGCCTCCGTGCAGGCGTGCCCCGTGTGCGGAGCGATGAAGCAGGCGCACCATGTCTGCCCGTCCTGCGGCACATACAAGGGCAAGAAGGTCCTTTCCGTGACAGCGAAGTGATTTTCGCCACTACGGGAGTTTCCCGATGACGCGTATTGCACTCGATGCGATGGGCGGTGACAACGCACCCGGGGAGATTGTCCTCGGCGGCGTTGAAGCTGCGCTTGAACAGAAGGATGTGAAGGTGTTCCTGGTGGGCAACCAGGACGCCATCAACGCCGAAATCGAGAAGCTTCCCAAGGGGATGCTCGAGCGCGCCAAGGCCGCAATCGCGGCGGGCTCGCTCGAAGTCGTCCATGCTCCGGACGTTGCGGAGATGGACGAGTCCCCCACCAAGGCGGTCCGTTCCAAGAAGGACTGCTCCATCAACGTTGCGATGCGCCTGGTGAAGGACGGCAAGGCGGACGCGTTCGTGTCCGCCGGAAACTCCGGAGCCGTGGCGACGTCGGCGATTCTCATTCTTGGCAGGATACACGGCGTGTCGCGTCCCGCGATCGCCACCGTGCTGCCGACGCGCCTTCCGCGCCGTCCGCTCCTGCTGCTCGACGCCGGCGCGAACATGGACTGCCACGCCGAATGGCTCACGCAGTTCGCGATTCTCGGCACGGCATATTCGCGCGCGGTGCTCAACCGCACGAGGCCGCTTGTAGGGCTCCTGTCGATCGGCACGGAGGACTGCAAGGGCAACGAGCTCACGAAGGAGGCGTTCCAGCGCCTCAAGACCGTGAAGGGCATCGACTTCCGCGGAAACGTGGAAGGGCACGACCTCTTCCAGGGCCAGACGGACGTCGTGGTATGCGACGGGTTCGTCGGGAACGTGGTGCTAAAGACGACGGAATCGGTGGTCCATGCCGTGGGCTACTGGATGAAGCGGGAGTTCCGCGGGAACTTCTGGCGCATGCTCGGCTCGATACTGCTCCTTGGCGCGTTCAAGTCGCTCAAGAAGCAGATGGATCCTGAGATATACGGAGGAGCGCCGCTCCTCGGCGTGCCTGGCGCGGTGATCATAACACACGGCGCCTCCACGCACAAGGCAATATTCCATGCGGTTCGCATTGGCGTTCTCGCGGCGAAGAACGACATGACGGGCGAGATATCCCGTCGAATCGCCGAATACGAAATACAGAAGAAGATCGAGGCCGAAGCCGCGCTCACCGCGGAATCATGACCAAAGTCTCCTTCGCACATTTTTTCGGGGCGTAGTTCAGCCTGGCTAGAACGACTGCTTTGGGAGCAGTAAGTCGGGGGTTCGAATCCCTCCGCCCCGATACCCTAAAAGGCGCATTTCAGCCCGTAAAATCAAGGCGAAACGCATTTCAGCCGCTAGCGGGTTTGCAGTCCGTTTGACACCCTTAAACACTAAAAAACAGGGGTGCGAAGGGGGTACAAAATGGGGCACAAGCCCATA
>Ga0310786_10008293_pt1 | contig 13367 bp, 13 predicted proteins | sample AusTroGonzalo_MG_FD_203881 | JGI IMG/M metagenome (GOLD analysis project Ga0310786, IMG submission 203881) | Bovine rumen microbial communities from tropical cattle in Woodstock, Queensland, Australia - Gonzalo_03 (v2) (version 2) | ecosystem: Host-associated > Mammals > Digestive system >... | reverse complement strand
TTTGCCGGCTGGTCCGCGATGCCATCCGCACCCACCACGGCGATTCGCTGGTCTACTTCTTCTACGCCAAGGCCAAGGCGGCCAACCCCGGCGTGCCCGTGAAAAAGAGCCTCTTCCAGTACAGCGGCCCGCCCCCCCGGGGCAGGGAGCTGACCATCATCAGCCTGGCCGACGCCTGCGAAGCCGCCGTGCGCTCCCTGGACCGCCCGGATCCGGAAAACATCCGCACCAAGGTCGAAGAGATATTCCTCGGCCGGATCCGGGACGGACAGCTCCGCAACTCCCTGCTTTCGCTGCGGGATCTGGACCGGGTCAAGGAAAGTTTCATCGCCACGCTCATGAGCATTCACCACGGGCGCATCGCCTATACCACGGAGACCATCAATGAAGCCGTTGCAAAGCAGATGGAACAACCCCCGTCACCCCGCGCCGGATCCGGCTCTGCTTGACCGTTTCTGCCGCAGGAGCGCGGAACTTGCCGGTCTGCCGCGGGCGGATTGGGAGCTGGAGCTGCTATTTACCAATGACCGCTCCATGGCCCGGTACAACCGGGAGATCGTCGGCCACAAGGGAACCACCGATGTCATCACACTTTCCTGGTTCGACGACCCGGAAGGGCTTTTCCCCGGCGACCCCGAACTGCTCCTCATCGTCAACCCCGACGCCGCCGCGAGGGAGGGGGCGGCCAGAGCCGATTCCTCCTACGCCCGCGAAATGGCTCTTTACATCGTCCACGGCATGCTTCACGCCGCGGGGGAGGACGATCTGGAGGAATCCGCCCGGCTTTCCATGCGGGCGGCGGAAACCCGGCTCCTCACCGCTTTGTCCCGGGAGTTCATCTTTGCCGAACTTTTCCCCGAGGAAAAACGACGGCCATGACACTCCGGCGGACCAGCTTGTTTCCGGGATCCTTCGAGGCTGTCGGGTGAACTCCTTTTTCACGGCCTTGCGGATCGTGCTGCTCCTTGTTTCCGTTGCGGGCGCGGCGGGGACGGTGCGTACCGTTTTTCAGCAGGAATCCCCCGCGCCGACCCGGCAGGAGTTCGACCTGAAACTGCGCTACGTCCTCAACTTTTCCCTGCCTGAACCGGGAGCGGAGCAGCCGTCATCCGGCGTTTCCCGCAAACGCGGTCACGGAAGCCGGCTGATTTCCCGGGAGGCCCGGAAACATGGACTGGATCCGGCCCTGATCTTCCGGGCGGCGAAAAAATACGGCTTCGATCCCGCCGTCATCGCCGGGCTCATCGAAAGGGAAAGCGATTTCGATCCCCGGGCCGCGGCCGCAGACGGCGGCCGGGGGCTCATGCAGCTCATGCCGGAAGTCTGCCGGGAGCGCCGCTGCCGCAACCCCTTCGATCCGGCGGCCAACATCGAAGCGGGCACCGCCCATCTGGCCGATCTGTACGGGGCGCTGGAAAGCGTTCCGGACCGGGAGGAACGGATCTCCTTTGCCCTTGCCGCCTACAACGGCGGGCTGGGCCACGTCTTCGATGCCCGCCAGGTGGCCAGGGAGCTGCAGCTGGATCCCGACCGGTGGGAAGGAAACGTCGAGGAGGCCATTCAGTTTCTGAAGTTCCGCTCCTTCTACACCCGGTTCCGTCACGGCAAGTGCAATGCCGACATCGTCGTCAACTACGTCCGCAGTGTCCGGGCCCTGGCCGACACCTTCGCTCCCGAGTCCTGATCTTTCCGCTTTCCCGCCGTTCCCGTGAGAGAATTCCCGGGAACGTTTTTTTTTGCCGATTTTTCCCGAAGTCCGGAAAAAACTTCATAAAAATTTACCCGGCGGTCATTTTATGGAGGAAGGAGAGCCGCCGGCGGTCCGGCGTGAAAAGTTGCGGGACGTGCCGTTGTAACATGGAGCGGACACATCGGCGCAGGGGGGAAAAGAAAAAAACGACGACAGTGAAATTTGAAGCGGCATCAAGCCGTATAAGGTTCCGGGAAGAGAAAACAGCCGGCGGTCCGGCGGAAAGGAAAATGCAAGGAAAAATGGGGCGGCAGTGAAACGGGAGGCAATTTTGAACGGTATAAGGTTCCGGAAAGAGAAAAACGCCGGCGGTCCGGCGGAAAGGAAAATGCAAAGAAAAAAGCACCGACAGTGAAATGGGAGGCAATTTTGAACAGTATAAGGTTCCGGAAAGAGAAAAACGCCGGCGGTCCGGCAGAAAGGAAAAACGTGAAGAGAAAGAACAGGGACATCATCGACGCGGCCGGTTATGTTTTCGTGAACCCGGAGGATCCTGATTTCAGGTAATTTTTCCGGATATCAGCCATAAACACAAGCATAAACAACGAAAGGAAATTTTTTATGGACAACGCTGCCTTGATTGCCAAGGTCGAACATGAACGTCTTTTCGGCGAGGATGTCGACATCTTCAAAAATTATTACTCCGTGCTGGGAATCCGCAACATTCTCAAAGTCATCGGCGTGCAGACAAGCAGCGACGGCGACTGGTTCCGCGCGGTGGCGGAATTCGTGACTACGGAAGAGCTTTCCAAGCTCTACGACAAAATCCTTTCTCCCGAAAGCCGCTGCAGCATCTCCTCTTCCAGCATGCGGCGGACTCCGCCCGAAATCAACGAGGATGACCCCGACGACATCGTCGCGTACCTGAGTCGGAATCCGCTCCACCGCAGAAAGATGTGGCGCGGCATGGCGCAAATCTACGAAAAGCGGCTCGAGGAATATAAGGCCGCGCTGGCCGTTCCGGACAGGCGGAAATCGGCTGCGGAATTGCGCTTCGAAGAGTTGAGGAATCTGTTCTCCCTCGACGACAGGGAAATTCATGTCCTCGTGGCGGTTTTCCTTTCCCAAACCCGCCGGGCGGACTACGGCGACTTCGACATCAACCGTTTCCATTCCGGCGAAAAGGTCAGCGCCCTGGCCAGGATCATGGGCATTCTGGACGTGGAGGCGGCCGCTTTGCTGGACGACAACAACAACATCCGCAAATACGGTCTGGTCGACGAGGATTTGGATTTGGACCGCACCTTCCTGTCCTATCTCTGCGGCATCAGCTCCAAGCCCCTCGCGGAACGTTTCTGGACGCGGTACGATGGTGAGGTCCTGCCCTGGAATTTCCACGGGAAGCTCGCCGAAAAGCACGGCGAAGTCCTCAAGAAGATGATTCGTTCCAAGACGAAGGAAAACGGTCTTTCCGTCATCCTCTACGGCGTCCCCGGTTCGGGCAAGACTTCCTTTGCCGCCAGTCTGGCCGCCGACATGGGCAAGAAACTCTACTTCATCGCCCAGAATGACGAGGACACCCACCGCCTGAATTACAGTGCCGCGTTCCGTTACGCGGCCCTGGCCGTGGCTCAGAAACAGCTCGACCCCGAAGAAAGCATCCTGGTCATCGACGAGTGCGACAAGCTTGTCGAAAACACCGGACTCGGCGGCAGTCTGTTCTTCCGGTTCTTCGGCGGAGAGATTGCCGGCGCCCGGGACGGCGGGGCCAAGGGCCAGCTCAACAGCGTCATCGACAACAACCGGCACACGGTGCTGTGGATTTGCAACTCCAAGCAGGAGGCCATCGACCCCTCCAGCCGCCGCAGATTCGATTACAACATCTTCTTCGATGAACTTTCGTCTTCCGCCCGGGCCTACATCTGGCAGAATGCGCTGAAGTTCTACAACTGCGAAGGAAAGCTGGACAAAGCTTTCATCGACTGCGTCAGCAGCCGTTACCGGGTCAACCCGGGCGGCATCTCCCTGGCGGTGAAAAACGCCGCCCAGGTCTGCACGACGGACTCCACGCTGGACTTCGAAAAAGAGGTCATGGTCTTCCTCAAGGCGCACTGCTCCCTGCTGGGCATCCAGGAGTCTCCCGAAGAGAAGATGGAGCCCGCGCGGGATTACTCCCTCGAGGGGCTGAATATCCGCAGCGGCATCAAACTGCCCCGGCTCATCGAGGCGTGCAGAAACTTTCTGGACAACGCGTCGAATATCCAGACTGACCGGGATCAGCCCCGGATGAATCTGCTGCTCTTCGGCGTGCCGGGCGCGGGCAAAACTGAGTTCGTCAAGTACCTCGCCAAGCAGCTGGACAAGAAACTCTGCATCAAGAATGCCAGCGACTTGCTCAACATGTACGTCGGCGGGACCGAACAGCGCATCGCCGCGGCGTTTTCCGAGGCCGAGGTCAACGGCGAGATTCTCTTCATCGACGAGGGGGATTCCCTGCTGGGGGCCCGGGAGGGCGCGGTCCGCAGCTGGGAGGTCAGCCAGGTCAACACGCTGCTTTCCGAGATGGAAAGGTTCCGCGGCATCTTCATCGTGGGCACCAACCTCGTCCAGAAGCTCGACCCGGCGGCGTTGAGACGGTTCAGCTTCCGCCTGCACTTCGACTACCTCACCAACGAGGGCAAGGAGATTTTCTTCAACACCTACTTTACCCGGCCGATGGAATTGCCGGGACTGGACGAGGCGGAAAAGAGGCGGCTCTTCGCCATCGACTCCATGACTCCCAGTGATTTCCGCAACGTGCGCCAGCAGTTCTTCTACTTGGCCGACACCAAACTGAGTAATGCGGAAATCATCGAGGCGCTGGAAACGGAAATCGTCAGCAAGACTTCCGGAAACAGCTACAAGGGCCTGGGCAACGTCGTCCAGAAAATGGGGTTTTGAGGGTTTCCGGGGGCGCGGCGGCGGGAAGCTGCCGCCGCGCTCCGTTTTTGAAATCGCACCTTGCGCAAACGGGGTAACAACGGCTGGAAAACGGAAAGGAAGGAAGGAAAATGATTTCTGCGGTCTGCTTCACCGGTTTTGTCTGCACGCTCCTTCATTATGTTCTTGCGGCGGGCACAAGGAGCGCCGTTCTGCCCTTCAACGGTCTCGGAACGGCCCTTCTGCTCTACGCCGGCGGGGCCATCGTGCTGAGCGGGATCAAGGAATCCCTCGCGAAGATCGCCGCCGCGGTGATGCTGGTCATTTTCCGTCTGCCGCAGCTCATCTCCCTCGGACTGGCGCTGGCGGCGTACGGGATCCTGCGCGGGTTCCTGATGCTGCTGGAAAAAATCGGAAACACCGGCCGGGAATGAAACGAAAGTGAAAAAAAGAGGGCCGAGAAGGGGTAAAACGTCCGGACACAGTTTTGACGAATGACAGAAGAGGAGATACAGACAATGAGTGAAAAAAACGGAACTTCCATAGACATGCACAACCGCGTCACCGCGACGGAGCTCGAACAGCTCGTCCGCATGCAGGTCACCGCGCTGGAGAAGGACCCGTCGGCGGCCAAAGTCCTTCCGCCGCTGATGGTCTGGGGCGCGCCGGGACTCGGCAAGTCCACGATCATCCGCAAGGTCGCGGAGGAGTTCGGCATCGGCTTCATCGACGTGCGGCTGGCCCAGCGGGAGCCGGTGGACGTGCGGGGACTCCCCGTGCCCGACCGGGAGCGCAAGTGCGTGGACTGGCTGGTTTCCGGCGAGTGGCCCCGGGAGGGCAAGGGCATACTGCTCTTCGACGAACTGACCGCGGCGGACCGTTCGCTCCAGGTGGCCGCCTACGAACTGATTCTCGACCGGCGTCTGGGGGACTTGTACAAGGTCCCCGACGGCTGGTACATCTGCGCCGCCGGCAACCGGGTGGATGACGCCGCCGTGGCCGCGACCATGAGTTCGGCTCTCGCCAACCGCTTCATGCACGTGGAATTGGCCGGGGACGTGGAAGCCTGGGCCGCCTGGGCGGTGCGGAACAACGTCCACCCGGCGGTGATCGGATTCCTGCGCTACCGCCCCGAATGTCTGCTGCGGCAGGAAAAGGAAAATCTGGAACGGGGCTGGCCCACGCCCCGCAGCTGGGAGCGGGTCAGCGTCATGCTCCGCATCATTCCGGACGCGGAAGAGAACGAAACGCTTCTGCGGAAGGTCGTCTACGGCCTGGTGGGGAACCGGGCCGGCGTGGAATTCGTGGAGTACTTCAAGCTCAACGCAGAGTTCGAAGACGTGCGGCGGATGATGTTCGACGCCTCGCTTCCCGTCAGCATCCCCGCCAAGATCGACCGGAAATACGCCTTCTGCGCGGGACTTGCCTACTTTCTCTGGCGGGGGAACACCAAGGAGGAAAAACGGGATCTGCTGAATGGTTTTTACCGCATATCCCTGAAGCTCACCAGCGATTTTGCCTGCATGACCATGTGCGACGCCATGACCGGGTGCGGGGTGATCGGCGAGAAGGAGGCCGCGGGAAACCTTTTCCACCATCCCGAGTACAAAAAGTGGGCCGCCGTCCACGGCAAGACCATGCAGAAACATCTGAAATTTTAAGGGGGATCCCCGATGAACGTGACCATGAGAGCACCCGATGCGGAAGAGGAAAAGCGCAAGGCGGTCTGCCTCGAACAGCTTTCTTTCGACCGGCAGGAGCTTCTGATGCGCTGGCCTTTCATCGGCGGCATCATCATGCGGATGGAACTCGTCGCCGTGCGCGACGACCGTCTGGGGACCGCCGCCACCGACGGCAACTCCATCTTCGTGGACATCGACTTCTACGGTTCGCTTTCCAAGGATGAGCGGCTTTTTGTCCTGGCCCATGAAGTCTGGCACTCCGCTCTGCTTCATTTCGCCCGCCGGGGAAACCGGGACGTCCGGCTCTTCAACATGGCCGCCGACCTGGAGATCCATTTCGCCCTGCGGGGGGAAAAGATGCGGGAACCCTGGGTGCTCCCCCACGAAGCGAGCTGGGCGGCGCTGCCGGCGGAGGAGATCTACGAACGGCTGCTGAAGAAAAACCGCAGTTCTAACCGGGCTTCCGCCGACGGCGGATCCGGAAAAAACGGGGCCGGGAGGGAGGCTTCGCCTTCTTCGAAGAAGGACGGAAATGAAGGAAAGGAGAGCTCCGAAAGTTTCGACCGTCACATCTACGAGGGGGACAGGCCGGATCGGGCTGAGCCGGAGGGCACGGGCGTCGGAGAAGGGGGGACCGTGGTCATCGATGCCGACTACGCTCCTTCGGTTGCGAGCGACACGGCGGAACGGGTCCGCAGCCGGGTGATTTCCGCCGCCCAGCAGGTGGAGCGCATGCAGGGACATCTTCCCGGGGCGGCGGCGGCCCTGCTGAAAAAACTTCTGGAGCCGGAGCTGCCCTGGCAGGAGCTGCTCAAGCAGTTCGTCAGCAGCTGTTACGGCGGACACCGCCGCTGGCTCCCGCCGTCCCGCCGTCATGTGTGGAACGACCTTTACTTGCCCAGCATGCGCGGCGAGGCGCTCAAGGCCGTGGTCGCCCTCGACACCTCGGGCAGCACGGTGAACGACCTGGAGAGATTCTTCACGGAACTGGTGTCGCTGATGAAAACTTTCGGCCGGTACGAACTGACGGTGATCCAATGCGACGCCAAGGTCCAGAAGGTCGAGAAGTTTTCCGACGCGGCGCCGCCGGCTTCCGGTCACCGCTGGGAGGTCTTCGGCCAGGGAGGAACGGATTTCCGCCCGGTTTTCGACTATGTTAAAACGCTCGCGGAGCGGCCGGAGGTCCTGATATACCTCACCGACGGCTGCGGTTCCGCCCCGGTGCAGCCCCCGCCGTATCCCGTGCTGTGGGTGCTGACCTCCAACGGTTCCCGGCCCGCGGCGTGGGGGAAGAGCATTTCCTTCAAGTGAACAGGGAGATGGAATGGACGACGCATCGCTCAAACTGGCGGAACTGCGGAAAATATGCCGCGGCGAGCCGGAGGTGAAACTAAATTTCCGGAACAAGGGAATATCCCGGCTTTTCAGCATCTATTCCGGAAAAAAGTACTTCCGCGACATCGACGGACTGCTGACCGAAGACACGGTCAGGCTGATCTACGGAGGGCCGACGCCCGCGCTCTCGCTTCAGGAACTGGCCGGCAGGATCGCCGATTTCGACCGTTTCAGATTCTGGAAACGGATCTTCGAATTGCGGGAACACATTCCGGACGAGGTGGTTTTTCACTTCTGGTATGAGTGCATGACCGACCGGAGCGTCATCGCTCCCCTGTTGCAGTATTACAAGTCCGTGGAGAGAAGCAGTCTTGACCTTCCCGACCCGGACCTGATGGAAAACCTGCCGCTGACCGACGAGCTGCTGATCGACAATCACATCGTGTACACGCGGTATTGCCGGGAGCGGAAACCGGGCTGGAAAATGCTGCGCTGCCTCTGTCCCGGCCTTGCCGCGGGGCCGAAATTGCCGGAAAGGATGTACCGGGCCATCGAAGAGGACAGCGCCGAAACCTTTATGATCCTCAGAGACATGGCCGGCATCCGGCTCTCTTACGGTTTGCTGGAGCGGATCATGCGGAAGAGAGCCCTCAATATATTTGCCGAACTCCTGAAAGAGGGCCGGCTTTTCGACCATTCGGTCACGCCGGAAAAACTGTGCGCCCGCTGCGCAACTCAGTTCGAGGACGCCCTGAGTGTGCCCTTTCTGGAAGCCGTGGAGGAATATCTGCCCGGCACCGTGAAGGACGTCCGCGACCGCTGGGGCCGGAATCTGCTCTGGTACGCCGCGGCCAACCTCAGGACCGCCTTCTTTCACCCGTTCTGCCGGCTCACGCCTTTTCTGCTGAAGTGCGGATGCGATCCGGAAAACGAAAATCAGCTGGGGATCTCCTGGCGCTACATGCTGAACCATTTGAGTTATCTCCAGAAAGCATCTCTGCTCGAGGAACGCCAATGGAAAATCTGGAAATCTCCGGTGAAACGCAGCCAGCCGCTCTACGCCCTGACCGACCGGAGCTATGAGCCCCAGTGGCTCAAGGAACTTTACGGCGACCGCTGAAAGTTTTTTTCCGGGAAAAATCGGCCGATCTGAAAAAAAGAGGCCGCAGCCTTCGTACAATGTTTGAAGACATCGTTCAACCGACAATGAAAGGAGAATCCATCATGCGCAATACGTTCAAGTCCCAACTCGTTCCCATGGTCGTGGAAAGCACCGGGGCCGGCGAAAGAGGCTACGACATCTACTCCCGTCTGCTCAAGGACCGCATCATCCTGCTGGGGACGCCTGTCACCGACGAGGTGGCGAATCTGGTCATCGCCCAGCTGCTCTTCCTGCGGGCCGAGGCCCCCGGAAAGGACATCGATTTGTACATCAACAGCCCCGGCGGGTCGGTCACGGCGGGACTGGCCATCTACGACACCATCCAGAGTATTTCCTGCGATGTGAAGACTTACTGCATCGGCCAGTGCGCCAGCATGGGGGCGGTCCTGCTCGCCTCCGGCACGCCGGGCAAACGCTTCGCATTGCCCCATTCGCGCATCATGATCCACCAGCCCTGGGGCGGCGCGGAAGGGACGGCGGCGGACATCGAAATCCAGAGCAGGGAGATCCTGCGCCTGCGCACCATCCTCAACGGCATCCTCGCCCGCCACACGGGCCGGGACTTGAAGAAAATCGAACGCGACACCAACCGCGACTTCTTCATGTCCGCCGAGGAGGCCGCCGCCTACGGCCTGGTGGACAAGGTCGTGGCCCCCGAAAAGCAGAATGCTTGAAAACAAACTTGAGGTGAAACACGAATGAAGGAAAACGTGGAAAAAGCCCTGCAGGCGGTGCTGGGCGGCCTTCTGACGCTGCTGCTGCTGCCTTTCTATGTCGTGGGCGCGGTCATTTACGGCGTGGCCCTCTTTCTGCGGGAGTTCTGGAACTCGTTCGCCAAAGACCTCGTGTGCAGCGTGGTCGACCCGGATTACGTGCCGCCCATCGGGATGGGCGGCTCCTACGCGGTGCAGTGTTACGCCCGCAAGGCGGTCCTGGCGGAAGCTGACGGGAATGAGGAGGAGGCCGTGAAATACCGGAAGAAAGGCGCGTTCTTCTTCGATCCGTTCGCCATGACGGGCCTCGCCCGGCACTACGAACGCACCGGGGATGAGAAACAGGCCGCCGAATGGTACGCCCTGGCGGCCAGTTTCGACAGTCCGGAGGGCGCGGCGCGGTATGCCGAACTTACCGGCCTCACGCTCGACAGGAAGGAAAAGCGGCGTCTGCGCAGGGATTTCATTCACGACCGCAGGTTCAGTCTGCGGGATTGAACTCCCGCGGTTCGTTCGACGGTCCCCCAACAAAGAAAGGAAAAAGGATCATGCACAAGTACGAAGTCCACGTTTGGGTCAACGCCCGGTGTCTGCACGTGACCATCGAGGCCAATTCGACCACCCAGGCCCGCCAGATCGCCGAGGCGCAGTATTCCACGGCGACCATGATTACGGTCCTGCGGCAAATCAGCTGAAGAGAGGCGGCCTTTCGCCCGAAGCCTGTCTGCGGCCGGAAACGGCCCCGGCGGCTTCGGGCGTTTTTTTGTCATTCTTGAAAAAGTTTCCCGGAAATGTTATATTAAGGCGGTCGAGACAGAAAGCCATCGCAAAAAACGGAAAGGAAGAAAGTGTCATGAAACTGGGTCTGCATATCGGCGTTCCCGGCAAGAAACGTGCGGGAAAAGCGCTTGCCGCGGCGGAGGAGGAAGCCGCCGCAGCCTGGCGGGCAGGGAAGAAGGAAGAGGCGGTCGCGATTCTGAACGAAATTTTCGACGCGGGCGTTCCCTCCGCGGAGCGGTTTGCGCCGTACGCGAAAGAATTCGGCGCGGAGTACCGGGACCTCGTCAGCAAACTGTATCTTCTGCATTTCGATCCCGAAGACGAGGAGTGGGAGTGGGGCCTTGCCGAATTCGAGGAAGCTTGCGGCGGCGGACTGGTCACCGCACTCGCCTCCCGGCTCGCGGGGGCAAAATGGGAGGAGGTCCGGGAAAAGTTCTATGAAAAATGCCCGGGGTGCATGTTCATGGGGGAAACTGCGGAACCCTATTCCCTCAAACTGCGTTCGGAAAACTGCATCGAGTGCATCCCCGAGGACGATTGCGACCTCCATGAGCTGGCCAGGCCCGCCGAGGATTACAGTCATGCCATGGACGGCTACAGCCTTTTCGAGGGGTACGCGCTGGTCAGGGACGATCCCGGCGCGAAGAAAAAATACCCGCCCGGGATCAAGGCCGTTCTGGAGAAGATCAAGGCCCGGAAACTGAAGTATTTCCCCAATGTGATCTTCCCCCTGGTCGAAGGCAAAGATCTTTTCGACAGCTGCAACCAGATGCTGGAGCTGCTTCAGCTGCTGGATTACGGCTACCGTTTCGAATCCGTCAGCCGGTACATCACCGCTCACCCGGAACTGTTCCCGGAGATCATGAAAAAGCGGCTGGAAATGCTCAAGAGCCCGGACGATGACGACGATCCCGAGTTCGAAGAGGAGCTCGAGGAGGAAGAGACCGGGTCCGGCATCGAAGCGGAGGAAACTCCCGCAGTTCCGGCGGCTTCCAAAACTCCGGCTGCGGTCGAGCCTCCGCCGGAACTCGATCTGAAACGTATTGCGGAAGACGAAGCGCGGGGGATCCGGTTCAGCGCCGACAAGCGGGTCTTCGAAAAGTATCCGGAAAAACTCCGCACCGCTTCCTACGAGATCCCCCGCGGCGTGATCGCCGTCAAAGAGAGCGCGTTCAGGGATTGTAAAAATCTCAAAAGCGTGACGATCCCGGAAGGCGTCACGTCCATCGGGGAAGGGGCTTTTTCGGGGTGCGGGAAACTTGCCGGCGTGACGATCCCGAAGAGCGTCCTGCGCATCGGCTGTAATGCCTTTTGGAGTTGCGAAAGCCTGACCGAGGCGGTAATCCCCGAGGGCGTCATGGAAATCGGTGAAGGGACTTTCTGGTTCTGCTCCGCGCTGAAAAAAGTCGTGATTCCCTCGAGCGTCAGAAAAATCGGGGACTCCGTCTTCGTTAACTGCGAAAATCTGACCGGCGTAGCGATCCCCGAAGGTGTGGAAGAAATCAGGGACCATACTTTTTGCGAGTGTTCTAAACTGGCGAAAGTGAAGATTCCCCGAAGCGTCAGAAGAATCGGGGAATGGGCCTTCCATGAATGCGAAAGGCTGACCGAAGCGGTGATCCCGGAGGGCGTCACAGCTATCGAAGAAAACACGTTTTGTGGCTGTTCCCGGCTGAAGAAAGCGGTGATCCCCGCGAGCGTGACGAAAATCGGGGAAGACGCCTTTTCGAGATGCGAAAATCTGACGGAGGTCGTGATCCCCGCCGGAGTCACGGAGATCGGAGAAGGCGCTTTCCGCGAGTGTGAAAAACTGACGCAAGTCGTGATCCCCGCCGGGGTCACGGAAATTGCGGAAGATGCTTTCATCTGGTGCAAAAGTCTTTCCCGTGCGGTGATCCCGGAAGGCGTCACGTCGATCGGAAACTGCGCTTTCGGCGGCTGCGAAAATCTGTCAAGCGTCGTCATTCCCGAAAGCGTCCTCGTCATCGGGGACAAGGCGTTCAAAAAATGCGCCAAGTTGACCGATGTCGTCATTCCCGCCAATGTCAGATTCATCGGCGAGGAAGCGTTTGCGGAGTGCCCCTGCGAATCGGAGCTGAAGAAAAAGTATCCGCACCTCTTCCCCTGATCCCCGGCAGGGGTGAGGAAGAGCGGAACCCGCTCCGGGAAAGAAGGGAAAACATCTTATGCAGCTTTTCGAATTGAAATCCCTGTCGCGGTCGGGCAATAAGCACGCCGACGGGTCGTACGACGTATTCGAGCGGGAACTGGGCATCTTCGATTCCGTCGAAAAGGCCGAGACCTTCATGAAGCAGGTCATCGACCGGGAGAAGCGTTTTTATGCGTTTCACTGCTTCGTCATTTTCGAGAAGACCCTCAACCGGGGCCTGGCCAGGGATTCCGGGGCGGTTTGCGAATTCGAGTCCGTCCGTTCCTATTTTCCCGACGGCGCCCTTTACTGCGACAGTCCTTACGACGATGGTTGCGAAAAACCTTTCCGCGGCAGGCCCGCGGAAACGATCCGCCTGAAGATCGGGGATGTCGCCTGGTGTTGGGAATACGGCCGGATCATTCCCTGCCTCGTCGCGGGACTGCCCCTCACCGACGCCGGGTACTTGGAGAGAATCCGGGAGCTCGGGCACGAAATGGGGCTGGACGGCAGCGACGACAGCTATATGGTCTATACCGCCGCCAGGCATGAGCATCCCGAGTGCTGGCGGTGCATGCCCTTTTACGGGAAGATCTCCGGGCGCACTCTTCAGCGGATCCGCTCCTGCCGATTCCGCGAAGAGGCGGAGTGCCGGTCAAAAGCGTGAAATAAGTCCGAAGTCCCTCCGATTTCCTGAAAAAACGGCACGGGAAGCGGGGTATAACGAGAGAAGGCAATTTCGACAATCGAAGGGGAGGGCTTATGAACGCAACGGAAAAACTGGCGGCGCTGAAGAAAATCTGCAGCTCCGCCGCGGACGAAAAGAGACCTTTCAGCGACATCGACGGGCTTCTCACCGAAGATACCGCGGAGCTGATTTTCAGGACCTCCAGGCCCGCCCTGTCTCTGCGGAAACTCTTCAGCGGGCTCGAACGTA
>Ga0310786_10008292_pt1 | contig 13368 bp, 19 predicted proteins | sample AusTroGonzalo_MG_FD_203881 | JGI IMG/M metagenome (GOLD analysis project Ga0310786, IMG submission 203881) | Bovine rumen microbial communities from tropical cattle in Woodstock, Queensland, Australia - Gonzalo_03 (v2) (version 2) | ecosystem: Host-associated > Mammals > Digestive system >... | reverse complement strand
GGGTAAGAGCCCAGGTCGTGTCCACACAAAAGGCCATTTCCCATACCGTCTGCATCCAGAGGTAAGAGCCATGGCCATGAAAAGAGGATAGAGCTATAATATGGTAAAGTCCTACTGCTCTAATATTATATTATCTGAAGCTGAAATATTTTTCAAGTAAAACCTGATCCATGTATGATTCAAAGATGACATGTCGGTTGAGATATGCCAGCCAGATATGATACATATTCCGGCTGAAGCGTTTGAGATCCATGGCGCTGCTGTCATACACTTCAGGTGAACCGGACCGGAAGCTTGTCACATAATACAGGTATTTTGATTTATGACGGTAAATGCAGATTTCGCCGACCTGTACAATCGGCTTATATTCTTTGATGCTCTGTGGTCTGATCTCAGCCATTTCTTCATTGCTGAAGTCATTGGATAAAGCCATCTGGGTGAATTCCGAATCACCGGCCAGCTTGTACAGCGTTGTCTGGGCTTTTGCAGCGCCGATAGGTGTTATCTGCAATATGTATATGGCCAGATGTCTTTCAGGCATGTAGCGGTATTCCTGGCCTTTCCTGACCATGTTTTCAACATCCTTGACGATCTTCAGCTGAATGAATATGGGATTTGCCAGGTCATTACTGTTTGACAGGCATAATACTTTTAAGGGCTTACGGCCCTGCAGTTCGCGGTTTCGTGCGATAGTTTCCAGTGCATTCAGGAATGCTGCGCCTTCATCCCGTATAGGTCTTTCATGCTTTTCACCGATAAATTCATCATATATGAGAATATTGACATCTGATGCATCAAAGCCACGGATGTTGCTGATGGTAGACAGGGCCATTATATAACCAAGTATTTCACCTGCAGGAATATATATCTGCTTGTCAGAATCAAATTCAGCCTTATAGACAGCTGTTATGTTTTTATTGACCTTCTTCATTGCAAAGCGGTAATTATCGCCCAGAACGGCCGTAAGCGCGTTAAACGGGTTGAGATTATCATCCTTTATCATGTCAACCTGTACTTGAGTACGGCGCATGAAGATGAATTTCAGGCCACGGTCGATTATTTCCTTCAGTGATCCGAAAGTCTTGCCGACACCTCGGCCGCCTACTACAAAAGAGTAAACGGCCGGTCCGTCAATTATATCCTTTATGTTCAGATATCCATCATCTTGATATAACTTCATTTAACATCATCCCTTAATACAACATATATGATCACTATCATTATTAATACAAAGGCTATGATGGAATACACCATCAAAGCCTTTATAACACCAGGTATCATTTATCTATGATATTTCTTTGAAGGCTTCTGTTCCGGTTCTTCCTCTTCTTCAGCCTTCTTGTTTGAAAGCAGTTCTATTTCACTGACAGTGACCTGCTGGCTGTAATGTTTCACCTTGTTTTCATCTTCATAATTGTTTTCAGTGATACGGCCCATGACAGCAACCTGATCGCCTTTTTTAGTGTACTTTTCCAGATTTACGGCTGTCTGATTCCAGGCAACGCAGTTAATAAACTGGGTAATAGGATTACCGTCTTTATCAACGCCATCCCTGACGGCCAGTGCAAAGCGTGCAAAATAGCCCTTTTCCTTTTTGCCATATTCCTGGCATTCAACATCTTTTGTCAACCTTCCTACTAACTGAACCTTATTCATTTCTTATACCTTCCTTTCTTCAATTAGTTCTTATATGTATAATAACCCAGAATATTATGATCTGAATATTTGATGTCACATATTCCCTTCAGTATCGCTTCATATTCTGCGGTTATGCCTAATGTATAGCTGCTGTCCCTGATCAGTATGTTGTCAGTTATATGCAGCTTGTGACCGTCTACCATGATGTAATCATCCATGTCATCATTGAAGACGGATTCCGTTCCGCCGGCCTTATTGAAGATGAATCCTTCCTTGAAGTTCTCAATGCTTCCAAGTTCAGCCGGTCCCAGCCGTTTGTTTACACCCGCTATGGTGATATGCAGCTGGTCATTCATATCAACATAAACGTATTTTTTCGCACCCAGCGTTTTGAATTGTTTATAGCATCCGTCATCTTCAAAGATGCCGATATGATGCACAATTCCTTTTCGGTCCATGGCGTATGCTTCATTTGCTATGGATTCTTTGATACGTTCTTTATTGAATGCTGTCAGATCCAGTTCACCAATGAACTTGACTGAATCTGTATCAGCATAAATGAAGTTGGTATCTGCCTGATCAATCATCAGCTGCAATCTGTATCTGGCCCATGCCGTACACCATACACCCCAGGCATATGACAGGAATGCTTTGCGGTTACTGTCTTTCAATAGCTGCCATAGTTCCTTGTTCTGCGGTTCATACTTGCCGCCGTTGAAGTCAATGACATCCTTGACCGGATCCTGCGCGCACATTCCATAGGACGCATTCAGCTTGGCTTTGTCTATGCAGTATAGCAGATAGTTGTCAGGATCAGTGTCCATGTCAACGCCCTTCAGTTCAGTTTTAGTCCGGTAGTATTTTCTGATGACCTTCTTGAACTGTTCAGGCAATGGCTTATAGCTGGAATAGTATAGGTCCATCACTTCAGCAGCATCCCATTTATACATTGACAGTATGATCTTGAAATCAATGTCCGTGATGACTGTTTCCAGATACGCTGCCCTTAATATTCTGCCGTTGCAGTATGTCCCCTGGATGATGTTTGAGCATTTATCCCTGGAAAGATACGGCGCACCCTTGAAAGTGCTTGTCAGATCCACGTTATACAGGGCAATGTTTATCAATAACGGCACATGCCGGTCCAGATATGTTTTCAGGTCTGATATCCTGGCCTTTGGTATCCGGTAGAATTTGGACATTGGAAAGTCACATGTCAGCATTACAGCCGGATAGCTGGATGTGATGTCAACGCTTCTGACATTCTCAATGATGTCCCCGGTGTACCATCTGTTTGATAAAGTATTGCCGCCGCGAAAGGCAGCCCTTAACAGTTTATATACCTTTGTGTTTGGCAGCATGTCCTGCAGCTGCTGGTGATTGTAGGTTGCCATCGCGTTTCTGACATCCCTGCGTACAAATCCGGTGGATGTATAGGGAATTGACTGCAGGTCATCACCATTTGCTTTCAGGTATTTATAGAGTGCCTGGACCAGTCCCTTGACATCATTGATGCAGTAGGCAAGTTCCTGATCAGTCAGTTCAGTCCATGGATACCGTATCTTTGAATAATCGAATTCCAAACCGGACAGCTTCTGATTCTCAACATGCATCTGCTTCAGGAATGCATCCAGTGACATGTTAGTCAGATAATAGCTGCATCTGAATTCAAAGCAGTCAAACATTGAGCATTTCATGACCTTTCGGGAATCAGTGCAGAATACTTCATCATTTTCAAATTCATAAAGGCCCTTCAGGTACTGTATTTCATATGACAGGTTATGATCATAGATCACCAGCCATTTATCATGCAGATGTTCTTTAAGTCTGGTCAGTAAATCAAAGAATTCTTCCCAGGTCCTGCCGATTATGGTGTAGTTCAGTCCTATCTGCATCTGCCAGATGTACATGATGTTCTGCTCAATGTCATTCAGGTTGGTAGTTTCGATATCAAATGCGCATATGACATCAACAATATTTTTGGACAGTTTCTTTCTTGTTTTCTTCAGGACCGGATAGTCGTCCAGTATGGCAGCATCAAATTCATTTGCGTTTACTACGTTTGAAGGTTTCGCTGCTGCTGTATCTGCCCTTCCTGATGTATAGCCGTTTTGCTTCAATGTCATCCAGCGCGATTCCTTTCTTTTCAGCCATTGCCCTTTGCTTGTCTGCCTGTTCAGCCCAGTAGGCTATATTACCGCGGATCTCATCATCTGACAGACCGCGCTTCTTTGCCCTGTTGAATGTATCCAGCAGGTACTGATAGCCATAAATGCTGGCCAGTCCGCGTGCCCTGGCATCATCCAGAAAGTCCATGAAGTAACCAAAGTTCTGCTGATTCACATATGTATAACCGCGTTCATTCAATGTCTTGATAGCGGTATTCATTGATCGTCTTTGAGATCGTAAAGACAGTTCACCGCTTTTAAGGACCTTTTCAGCTTCCCTGATTCCCAGTTTCAATGCCTTGTCTGATACCTTGCCCAGATCCCGCAGTTTCGGGAATTCCCGGCGGTAGCGTTCCAGGCTGACTGCTTCAGGCATCCTGGCTTCCAGTTCCTTCATCTGACGTCTTACTCTTCCGGCCAGATATGAATATCTCTGTCTGATCTTACTTGCCATTAGTCTTCCCTTTCCTGATCATGCATGATGTCGCATTCCACGTATTCAATTAAATCATAGAATCCATGAATATAATGCCGGAATAGTTCGATGTCATGATCTAATTGTTTTGATTTCTGATCAAATACCCATTCACCTTTTAATCCATACATATCTGCTGGATATTTTTCCATGATTTCATCATATAAAGTCTGCTTCTTTTCGCATAAACGAAGATGTTCATTTGTAATGATTTCAAGACATTTGTCTATTTTTCTGTTTAGGCTATTCATTATAACATCCTCTTAATAACTGCACACTGGTCCTGATAGGACAGCTGCATGAAGTCCTTTAGGAATTCCCTGATCATCTCATTGAATTCACCCGGACCTACGTTCACCATGTCTGACGGCTGATTTATGGCCGCCGTAACTATTGCATGCACACCCAGCACCATTATGGTCCTGCCGTATTTCTTGAATATTTCCTGTTTAGTCATAATCTTCATCCTTCTTGATAACGCATGCTGCATAGCAGAAAAGGAATAATATTGCGCATAAGAATCCAAATATGAAGGATCCTACGCAGTCCAGATCAATCGTCATCTTCATCCATCCTTTCATCATAATAGTTTGTGAGTTCGCACCATTCAGGGATGGTACCGTCATAAGTATTTGCATCCAGCGTGACATTCTGATCATGATGTCCGCAGTACAGATGCAGCCGTCTGTTATCGTTGGCATCCAGCGTGAAATGACTGAATGGACATTTCAGGCAGCTGCTGATCAATATCATCTTCATATCACATCCACCTTTGCAGATACTTGATGAATTCATCTACCAGATACCTGGCAGCATCATTCTGCTTTTCATACCAGCTCTTGTCCATGAAGACCGCACCGTTTGACAGGATCCTGGCGACAGGTCCTTTCGGTGTAGTTACATAAACATATTCTGCCCAGAATCCGCCATGGAATTCTGTACCCAGGCTGAACTGCTTCATTTCATACTGCAGATTCCTGCTGCAGTTATTCAGTTCAAGCATTGATTTTCTGTCTGCTTTGTAAATCATATCCTTACCTCTTTTCTGTCTATATGATAGCAAATAATTATGTGATAATAATGTGATTTTTATGAAAAATTATGTGATAATTTTTATTGACAATATAACCTTATTTTATATAATGAAGGTAGGAAGAGCAGTACGATCATCAACGCCGGAAGCGTGTACATGGACCTGATGAAGTCCAGGAAGCTCTTCCTTACTTTTTGAAAGGATGGTAATCTATGGACAATGTTGAACTGATCAATGCCGGATTGACAGCCGTTTCAACAGTTGGCTTCCCGATTGCAGCCTGTTACATAATGTTCACATACATGAAAAAAGAACAGGAAAATCATAAAGAAGAAGTCAACGGCCTGAAGGATGTCATTGCGGAAAACAATACCATTTTAGCACAGTTAAAGCAGCTGATAGAAGATAAACTGAAATGAGCTATAAAGGTATCGACATCTCAACCTGGCAGACCAAGTCTTTTAACTTTGAGAACATCAAAGACCAGGATTTCGTCATCATCCGCGCCGGATTTACCGGAACGGCTGACGGTGTAAACAAAAACATTGACAATTGCTTTGAAGTAAACTACAGGAAGGCAAAAGATTACAGGATCCCGGTAGGCTGTTATTGGTACAGCTGCGCCAATACAGCAGAAAAGGGAAGATCAGAAGCAGAATATCTATATGAACATTGCCTGAAAGATAAACAGTTTGAATATCCAATATACCTGGATGTTGAATGTGATATGTATCAGACAGGCAAAAACAAAGGCGTTACAGATGCCATTCTGGCATGGGCCGACTATCTGGAACAGAAAGGATGTTATGTCGGCGTTTACGCTAACTATAACTATTTTATAAACCATCTGGAAAATGACCGGTTGAACCGCATGAACAGATGGCTGGCTTATTGGACCACCAACAAGCCGCAGTTGAAGTTCGACTATAGCATGTGGCAGTGGACCAATAAGCTGCAGATAAATGGAATGAATGTTGACGGCAATTATGCCTTCAAAGATTTTCCGGCTATCATCAAGGCGGCAGGGCTTAATGGATTTAGCAAGGACATTCCTAAGATCATGACCATCAGAAAAGGTGACATCCTGGAAGTAGCTGATGTCACTGATGACGGTCTAGTACTGAAACATGTTGAAAAGTAAGGAAGGTGAAAACATGGAATTAAACGTTATTTTGAAACTGCTTGATGCTGGCTACACAAAGGCTGATATTGAAGCCATGGCCGCACCTGCAGCAGAAGTCACACCGGCACCGGTTGAGGATCCTGTCAAGCCTGCAGAACCTGCAGAGGAACCCGCACCGGAAATGACCAGCGCTGACATTCTGAACAATCTGCTGGCTGAAGTAAAAGGACTGAAAGCACAGATCCAGGCTAACAATATCAGATCTGATTCAATGAAAGGTATCGGAGCTTCAAAGCCTATTGAAACTGCTGAAGATATACTGGCCAGCGTTATCAATCCAAAAGAAAGAAGGTAAAATTTAATGTCAGTAAACACAATGGGAATTGAGCAGGCTTATACCCTGATCGCAGCACTTCACAGCATGGCCACAGGTAACACTTCAATTACGCCTACTGATGAAAGTGATTTTATTTCCGTAGCACAGGCCACACTGGTAAATGGCTATGATCCAGTCATGAACGCCATCAGCCAGGTTTTAGGCCGTACACTTATTGCTGTCAGACCTTACCGCAGAAAATTCGGCGGACTGGAAATGACAGCTGAAAGATGGGGTGCAGTCATCCGCAAGATCAGCTTCATCGACACACCTGCAGAAGCCAACCCAACATTCACACTTGTTGACGGTTCACCAATCGACCAGTATGTTGTTAAGAAGCCACAGGTATTAGAAACACGTTATGTTGGATCTGATGTCTGGATGGGCCAGTACACCATCTTTACACGTCAGCTTGATGTAGCATTCAGCTCTGCTGCTGAATTCGCTTCATTCATGTCTGGCTTAATGCTGCACTTTGCTAATGAGCGTGAACAGTGGCTTGAAAATATGTCACGCGCTACAGTAGCAAACTTCATCGCAGCCAAAAATCAGCTGAACAACAGCATCGTTCATTTATTAACAGAATACAATGCTGCTACAGGCTTATCATTAACAAGCACTACAGTCAGACAGCCGGCTAATTTCCCGGCATTCGTGAGATGGATGTATGCCAGAGTTGAAGAACTGTCAAAGAAGATGACAGAAAGATCTGCATTATTCCAGCAGGCTATCACAGGTGCTGATATCATCAGACATACACCGGTTGAAGATCAGAAGATCTATATCCTGGCTGATTTCCTGGCACACATGGAAGCAGAAGTATTATCTGATACATATCATGATAACTATCTGAAGCTCGCTGATGTTGAAGCAGTAGGCTTCTGGCAGGCAATTGACACACCAGACAGCCTGACCGTAACACCTGCACTGATCGATGCAAGCGGCGCAATTGATACAGGCACATCACAGGTCATGACAGATGTCATCGGTGTCATGTTTGACAGAGATGCTATCGGTTACAATGTAGCACAGGATGAACTGGTAAGTTCACCTTACAACGCAGCTGGTCAGTACTACAATCTGTTCAACCATGTCCGCGTACAGTATCAGAATGACCTGACTGAAAAGGGCATTGTATTAGTACTCGACTAGAGCATGCCTTCCTGGCTTTAGTAGGGCCGGCGGTTGATATCGGCTGCCGGTCCTTTAGAAAGAAGGTATTCAATGATTAAAATAAATTTCTTTACCTTTACAAAGAAGGTAAACAGCACTGACACACCTACAGGATCCGGAACAGAGCTTGAATGCAATATCAAAGCACCAAGCAGCATTATCAATCCGGTTCTGGAAGTAGGAACTGTATCACCAATAGCATACAATTATTGTTATATTCCTGCCTTTAACAGATATTATTTTATTGATGATATAGTATTTAATCGCGGTATATGGGTATTATCCTGCAGCGTGGATGTTCTGGCGTCATTCAAGTCAGAAATAGGATCTTCAAGCGCATACGTTTTGAGAAGCGCAAGCAATTCAGACGGCAATATCATAGACATGATGTATCCTGCTACATCTGAAGTTGATTATCAGATCGTGAATCCTGCTTTGGATCCGTTCAGCTGGACAGGATTTGCCGGCGGTGTTTATGTCATAGGCATCAAAGGAAGCAACACCAGCAATACCAATGGCATTATATACTATGTTCTGGAACCTGCTGAATTCGATAAGGTCATCAAGGAATTCTATCAGGAAAACGGCACATTCAGGACAACGTATTTTGCCAACGTTACAAAAGGCATTGCCAACAGCATTGCCAACATCAGCGATTTCATAGCTTCATGCAGATGGTATCCGGTAGCACCGTCAACAGAAGTCGGTACCAGGCCAATATTCTTTGGCAGCTATCAATCATCAGCGGTCGGATATCTGGCAGCAGATAACCCCGGCGCCGTTACCTATTCGGCATCATTCTCAAGCATTCCCAAACATCCGCAGCAGGCACGCGGGTCATATCTGAACTGCGCACCGTTTGCACAATACATCTTCAGCTCATCATTTACCGGTGATGTCCAGCTGGATTCCAACATCATGGCCACAAAGACATCAATGAATGTATTATTCAATTTTGATATCACTACAGGCCAGGTGAAAATCACCATCGGTGATCTGTTGATATGTTACGGTAATTTTGGCATTGACATTGATCTTGCCAGTGTTGAAGTGGATGCCACAGGGCTTGTAACTAATGCACTTGCCGGACTGGGTTCAGTAGTGACCGGAAACGTCGGCGGTATGGCTTCATCCTTGCTTGGTATGGTCGGAAATGCCCTTGACATGATGAATCCTGCACCCGTGGGAAATGCTTCTTCTGGCGGCTATATAGGCCTTACAGCGCCTATTCAGTTGAAATGCAGATTTGCCAAAGTCATAGCCGATGATGTCACCAATAAGGGAAAACCTTATTGTCAGGTGGCAACGATCTCATCATTATCCGGTTACATGGAAATAAGAGATCCTCATATATCGATATCCGGAACATCCATTGAAGCTAATCAGATCAATGCATATCTAGCAGGTGGATTCTACTATGAGTAGCTGGACACCAAGAACTGTATATAACGGCATTGAATACGGTGGAAACCATGACTATTACTGGTGGGACACTGCATACAATCCAGGCGCTGTATTCGATAGCGGTCTAGGAACCTATGATCTGGCCCTGCCTAACTGCACTACATACTGTTACGGGCGCATTCAGGAAGCCGGTGATCTGATTCCCGTCAGCGTGTTTGCTAATGCTAATCAATGGCACAATTATCTGACTAACGGATGGACAGCTATTTCCTTCAGCATTGATGACGTGGAACCAGGTGACATTCTGGAATGGGCAAGCCCTGATAATCATGTGGCAGTTGTTGAAGCAGTATCAGGCAGCAACATCTATGTAAGCCAGTCATTCTATACAGACGATAATGGCACAGCCTATGGAAACCGGTCCCCAGGTGTATGGGGTAGCACTAAAGCACAAGTCAGCGCCTATGGCCTAGCTAATTATCCCTGGCGGTTCTTCAATTACAGTCTGGATACAGTTGCTTATGGATACCATCCAACCTATATACTGAAAAATCCTTCACACCATGAAGAATTCGATGCATGGATGATGAAGAAGAAGAAAAGAAATTTGAAAGTGGTGATAAAATAATGCCATACGACTATGAATTTATAAATGTTTATAACAGCAGCATTCACCCTTCAACAGTACACTGCAGGAACACAGCCCTGGTCAATTACCATGCCAGATATCTGTTTAAGAAGATCCTGTCTGTCTTTGATTTCAAGGGACTGCCTGAAGAATGGGCTGATAATTATTTCAAGTATATCCTGTTCGGTTACGGCTATATCGCTGTATTTGATACAGACCGTTATGGCGTTATACCACAGGAATGTGGCCTGACAGGCTTCAATGTATTCTATCAGCCAACGGAAGCGATCATAGCAAATCCATTATTACCAAACTTCCAGCGTTTAAGTATCGGTTCAGAATGTGAACTGATAAAGATCCAGCCGGACTATCATGGTGTTATCGACATAGTGGCAACATACGCAGATCTGCTTTCATTATCACTGGAAACTGCAGGTATAAATCTGCTGAACAGTAAGACGTCATACGTATTCTTTGCAGAAGATAAAGCGACAGCTGAAACCTATAAGAAAATGTATGATAAACTGGCCAGCGGTGAACCCATGGCCGTTATAAGCAAAAACCTGAAAACTGAAACCGGTGATCCTAACTGGGATATCTGGACACAGAATGTTGGTCAGAACTATATCACTGACAGACTGCTCAATGATTACAAGAGCATTCAGGATCAGTTCAATACGCTCATAGGCATCCCAAATGCCAACACCCAGAAGCGCGAAAGACTGATCTCATCTGAAGTTGAAGCCAATGACATTGACACCCAGGCACTTGCACTGTTATGGCTTGAAAATATGCGTAAAGGCATTGAGAAAGTCAATAAGAGATTCGGACTGAACATTTCAGTTGATTACCGATTCAGAGATTATTATGAAGGGGAAGGTGAAGAAAATGGCAACAATGTCAATTCTGGGCCTGTATCTATGGGATAATACCATTTTTGATGCCATGGTTCTTCCTGATCAGATAGATAAGGACACTTTGGTCAATAACATTCTGGATGAATGCGCGGAACTTGAAGTATTGTATACTGATCCAAATTTCATTAAGAATGCTATAGGATACTGGTCCTTAAAAAGATATCACGCATGGGATAAACTTCAGACAGTTTTATATGAAAACTATGATCCGTTTATTAATATCAAGCGTGATGAAGTACGGACCATTGAATATGATCCAAACCTTACACAGACAGCAAGTACCAATGCTTATGATGACGGTACCGGAATACAGCGTGAATCTGTCCATCAGGGCGGCCGCAGCGTCACCACAGAACGCTTTCATGTTGAAGGTGATTCAGCCATCACGGATGCACAGGATGTTGCTGTAAAAGAAAGCAAGCTGCGCCTGGAATATGATCTGTATCAGATCATCATTGAAGAATTCAAGCGTAGATTCTGCTTGATGATTTATTAGAAAGGAATTAAACATGGCAAAGAAGAAAAATGCACCGGTCCTTAAAAACAATTTAAGAAATACCCCGGCAGAAAAATTCAGAGCAATTAACCGCATGAATGGTGTTGTCACTATGGTGGAATACACCGGTGAAGATGACATCAAGGCTTATGAACTTGAACCTACTTACAAGGAATTAGGTGATGGCGGAAGTAATAATTCCCTCTCGTGATGTAACATTAGTACACACAGGCTCTGAAACATTTGAGCTAAGCACAGACGCCTACTCAGGTATGCTTGCTTTAAACGCATATAACATTATTGAAGACTATATATTTTATAGTATAGAACCAAATGAATCTTTAACAATGAATTTTAATAATTTGTAATAGGGGAGGTATAATTTATGGCAATTTTTGATCAGTTTCCATATACAAATTTTCATGAGTTGAATCTGGACTGGATGATCAAAGCTGTCAAAGAGGTCAAGGATAACATTGACACAACAGCTGAAAATGCAGCCATAGCTACAGAACAGGCCAACATTGCCAAAGAACAGGCAGATCTGTCAAAGTACTATGCTGAAAATATAACACTATATTTTGAAACACCTGAACAGTATGGTGCTGTTGGTGATGGTGTAACAGATGACACCCAGGCATTTAAAGATTTATTTGCTACGGGAAACAAACAGGTAAAATGTTCACCCGGCAAAAATTACATGCTTTCAGATGTCATAAGTTTAAAAAACAACACACATATTGATTTGAACGGTGCATCACTGACTACCACATTCAGACACTTATTTTACAATTTTGATGTTGATGATGTTTTTACCGGATATGCAGGAAATGGTAACATTTCAATTAAAAACGGTATATTAAATCATGGCGGTATATCATTTATTCACGCAGAAAACATTCTGCTGGAAAATATACAGTTTAAAAACTGCATCAATGATCATATTGTTGAAATATGCGCATGCATTAATTATGTCATAACCAATTGTCATTTTGAAGGCATGGCAACCAGACCCGGAACACTTGAGTATATCAATATTGATCCTTGTTATTCAGCAAATTTTCCATGGCTCAATGATCCAAATAATTATGATGGCACACCTAATAAAAACCTGATAATCATAAATAATGTATTAAAGCCAGGTGCTGCACCATATAATTACGGTGATGATGCCATCGGTGTTCATGATGGCGGTGATCCAAACGCTGTAAATCATTCAAATATTTTCATCAGTGGAAATATTATTGAAGGATTCAACCAGTATGCCATGAGAATCAACTGCATGGATGATGCTGTTGTAAGCAGCAATCTAATAAAATTTGCATCCAGCTATGCAATGGAAACTGGTGCATTCAGCATATGCAATGATGTTGCAATAACCAATAATACATTTATCAATACAACATCTGCAGGTTCACAGAAGTGTTATGTATTATTCAGACCATATGGCCATAGAAGATTAAGATTATGTGACAACAACTATGGATCACTTGCACCAACAATCACATATAATAAATTCTATTTAAACGGTGACGCCAACACTGTATTTACTACAGTAAAATTTGATAAAGAAGTCAGTGCATCTGCTACACAGCCAAATCTACCGTTGACAGCGTTTAACAGGATGGATATTCAGGTAGGTGCACCTGGCAACAGTAATTATCAAACTGTTACAATAGGCAGTTTCTATAACAGAGGTTTTGCTGTTGGCGAAACGTATAGATATGTGTTTATTCAAAGCGACGGAACAACAAGTGTTGAATCAGTAACAATAACTAACGCGCATACCTTGACATCAACTCAATCAATAAAAAATTTAATTCTGTACACCGACGACATTCTAAACAATTATTAACAAACTGGCCATGGCTCTTACCTCTGGATGCAGACGGTATGGGAAATGGCCTTTTGTGTGGACACGACCTGGGCTCTTACCC
>Ga0310786_10008291_pt1 | contig 13369 bp, 1 predicted proteins | sample AusTroGonzalo_MG_FD_203881 | JGI IMG/M metagenome (GOLD analysis project Ga0310786, IMG submission 203881) | Bovine rumen microbial communities from tropical cattle in Woodstock, Queensland, Australia - Gonzalo_03 (v2) (version 2) | ecosystem: Host-associated > Mammals > Digestive system >... | reverse complement strand
TATCGCTCGTCACCTCCATCGGGATGATATAGGTATGCTGGCTAACCGTCGTGGTCGTGTTATCCGCCACCGTTATCTCCACTTCGTCACCCGGATTGCCCGTGTACGGAATGGTCAGCGTCAGGTCGCTCGCAAGAGCGCCGGAGCCTTGGTTATACTCCGTACCATTGATAGTATAGGGCCAAGCCGACCAGTTGGAGACATTGATGGTCATGGTATGGTTCTCGTTATCCACATCCACGATATCCAGCTCATCGCCGACCTCCGTCTTGTCCGTCATCTTCCATACGATTTGTTCGCCATACATCGCGCGCTCAACAGGCGTTGTAGCCGTCATCTTGTACGATGTAGTAAAACGTACCGCATTGATTTCGGCCTCACGGTTGTTCTGATACGATTCGCTGAAGTAACCGCCTTTCACCTTGATGACACCGCGGTCTTCAGTGCTTGGTGCTTTGGCTGTTATCGCTACTGCACCATATACATCGAATACACCGCCGGTAACGGATATTCTCGCTTTGGTATCCGAGACGAGACCTTGGTTCTGCCATAATTCCTGGTTTGCGATAAACCTACCGCCTGAGATAACCATAATGGTGGAGTCGGAAGATGTATCACCGGATTTTCCTATCTGCGCCAAGCGTGCTTTTGTACCAATCGCTTTCAGCGTCGCATTGCCTTCTACCTCGACACGCGCACCTTGGTCTGCAAATAGTGTTTGTACCCACTGGGTAGCACTCGTAGTCTCAACCGTCAGTTTGGCATTGCCGCGGATGATAGCGTGCGCATTGGGCGTCAAGGCGTAGAGTACCCTACCGATATTGTTAATGGTTTGCTTGGTATATACCTCGCCGCCCTCTACAATCAATGTTCCGTTATGATGCGTGATTGCAAAGACTTCGCTGGTCGGAGCCGCCTGTATACATTCGATACGTCCCTTGTTCGTGCCGGACAAGTCGGTGATGGTAAAGGTAGCCCCGGGTTTGTCTATCTGGAATAGGCGGTCAGCACCCGTACAACGGATGGTATCGCCATTGAGGTCGAGCGTACACGTAGCGTTATCCGGAATGACAGCGCCTTCATATCTCAGTTTCTCGCCGTCGTAGTCAATATTACGCAGCAGCGTGATGGTCGCATTCTGCTTTGTCTTGGCATAGGAGAACGCATCGGTGAAGTAGAAGAAATACTTCTCCGTCGTTCCGTCGTTCACCTTCGCGGCATAGTTGATATCCACACGATAGTGGTAGCCGTTATTGAACTCCGGATCTATCTCCGCCGATGTAATATTCGTAACGTAGCAGGAGTCGTCTACAAGGTCCTCGAGTTGCATGTTCCAGTATTTCTCATTATGCGAGAAGTATCCGCCCGTCAAGCCTTTCAGGGTCACGTCACCGGTGCCCGGTTCGTAGTTAATCGGCTTATACGACGAACCGACGATGGTCGTCTTGAACTTACCGCCATTGACAATCACTTCACGTTTGGCAGTACCATAGGTACCAACAGGCGATCCCTTCTGGGTGATTGCCGTCACGCTCGGCGCCGTACAGATAATCTCACCGCCGTTGACCGTTATCTTCGATGACATCGCATAACCTGCCACTTCGGCCTCGGATATCGTACCGTTCACGTATACACCCAACGCAGTTCCTTCCGAAGCGTTAATATTGAACGTACCGCCGTTAATGTCTATATCCGCATGGTTGTTATCGGCATTTCCGTCGCAGTAATCGCTGTGATTCCACGCGCCGGCTATCGCACCTCTTGCATCCTCCTTACAATATATATTGAATACCGGGCTGCCGGAGACGGTTATCTTGTTACGATAGGATGAAACGGCAGCTGCGGATTTATTCTGATAAACCGTGAACGTACCGCCGGACACATTGATGATACCGAAACTACGGAGCAGGTCGACATTGTTTTCGTTTGCCACCCATGCGCCGTTATCACGCGTATCTACGGTGAAGGTACCGCCGGAGATATTGACTCTACCATACGATTCCGCCAACAGGTTATGCGGCGTTGCATTGTCAAACTCACGCCATCCTGCGCATTGCACTGCGAATACCTGCTTAGCGGAAGCGTCAGAGCAAGTGACATTAAACGTACCGCCGGTCACGTTCGCTACAGCGTACGCTGTGACTATCGTACTGCCGACAACACGTCCCGTACCCTGTATCTGCAAGCCGTACGCATGCGATGTAGTAGCAGATACATTGAATACACCGCCATTGATATTAAGTAGGCTGTTCTTGGTCTGCGTACCGTCCGTTTTGGTCCATCCGTTTGCCAACGCGCCGTACGAAAGGGTTGACGCAGAGACATTGAATGTACCGCCTTCGACGGTTGTCACACCATCCACCACATTGATACCATACGCTCTCGATTTGGAGACATTCGCGATGACGGTACCGCCGGAGATAAGCGCCGTTCCGTAGTGATAGAGCGGGAAGGCCTGATGAACGGCTTGTACTTCTACCGTTCCGCCGGTCATAGTCAACTTCGCATCCGGCGTCTGGCTGGTAAGTACACCGATGGCAGGATACCATGCGTCACTGTTGTTCAACTCACGCGTATTCTCCACGTAGATTGCACCGCCCGCGAGAATTAACTCACCGGTGTAAACCGTACAACCGTATATATTCACATCCGTGTCCATCTTCTTGTAGAGACGGCCGCCCTTATCTTCACTGCTATCCGTAATGGTAAGTTTGGCATCCGTCTTACTTACAATCAGCAAACGGTCGGAGGTGTTGTTCGCAAGGGTGAAGTTATTCAAATCCAGCGTATGAGTGCTGTTGGCCTCTGTCGGCTGGTAACGCACGTGCTCCGTGCGCGTAATATTACTAAGGAGTGTAATTGTCGCCACTTGCTGATCCATCGCATAGGTCCATGCTTTGTCAAACTCGGCGAAGAGGGAATCTTTGACTCCCACCGTCACTTTGGCTTCCCAATAGTCGCCAACGGCGTTATAGGTAGCATCGTCCGTAACGATTGCCGGCGTCGGGTCCCATCCGGTGAAGTAGAATGCCGAGTCATTACGCAGGAAATACTTGCCATCCAAATCATGGTTCTCCGGCATGGTACCGCTACATACATTCTCATCTACCTTCGAATAACTGTCGCCGCCTACCCATGTGATATTGTATTTGGTAGAGAGCTGGTAAACATACTTCCGTCCGTCCACCGTCTCATCAATAGTCAACAATTCGGTATTGGCACCAAGATATTTCGCGTCTGTGATATTGTTCTTGTGGTTCGTAGTGTTACCCTGCTCATTATACTTACCGCCACGCAAGGTAACCGTTGCAGATTCTACCGCTTCAACCACTTTGTTTCTGCCCGGGGCATAGAAGTATCCGCCATTTACCGTTACGGCAACCGATGTTGTTTCTTCATTTGAGCCGGCATAGATATTCCGTTGGTTATTGGAAATGAAGGTACCGCCATTTATCGTCAATCGCACATCTCCCACGGAAAGATTAATTTTACCGGCCTCCGCAACAGCAACTGTGAAACCTGTGTTCGCTGTAAATTTACCTCCGTTTATCGTTGTTGTACCTCCCAAGCAGTGTACTACGGAGCCATTGGTTTCGGTTCCAAATTCTCCTCCGGATATGAGGCAGGTTGCTCCCGGGTACAAACGAACAGCTTCTGCGATATTGGCTCCGACGCCGTTGGATCCTACATAATCGGATTTAGCGGTAAATGTACCGCCGGAAATATCCACCGTTGCATTCTGTACGAATACGCAATGCGCCTTCGCATTCTGGAGTGTGTTGTTAGCGTATGCGGTGAAGGTACCGCCGCTTATCTCTACTTTAGAGCCACCCACAGCATGTACCGCATGTATTTGTTCTCCCGTCATTCCTTTGTTAATAGCCTCAAACGTACCGCCACTGATTTTATTATTCAGGGAAGCGTGTTCCATCTGGATAGCGCACGGATAGTTCCCTCTGGTAGTAGCGATGACGTTACCTCCCTGAATATCAAACGTAGCCTCCGCATTGCTCAGACATACGCCATACGCGTTTCTACTTGCATCCGAAGTAACGGTCGGGTTACCGGTCATTTCCAACGTACCTTTAAAGATGATACCGTAGGAGGCGACACCCCATACCGTATCGGTATTGTTCATTGTGAAGGACTTTGCTATCAGCTTACCGCCGGAGATGCGGATTATCGGCGAATCGTTTGCTCCAACGGCACGCGCTCCGGTCGCCGCATGCGTCTCCAATGTTCCTCCGGTCATGGTAAAGATACTGGAACCGCACGGTGTCACTCCGCCTGCAGACTTCTCTGCATAGGTATTCTTGGTGAAAATCTTACCGCCGGCCAATTGCAATTCTGCCGTACCATATATCACAACACCATAGATATGTCCCTCATAATTGAGCGTACAGTTAATCTCTCCTCTTGTTCCGTTCGATTCATCGGTAACAATCAGTTTGGTGCCGGATTTTCTAACAATAATGAAGCGGTCCTTATCGCCCGTATAGCTCAGCTTATGGTTATTCAAATCCAGCGTCAGCGGTTTAGAACCGGCTTCCTCGCTCGGGTTGAGGTCAATTTGTTCTGACCGGCTGACATCGCTCAGCATCCTCACTTTGGCGATAGGCATTTCCTGCGCCGCATCCCATGCATCCGAGAACAATTCGTAGCGTATCGGCGTGGGGTTATCGCCTACATATACCTCGGCCTCTATCTTGCGGAAGACCGCCTCATAGGTCACATTCTCCGTTACGGCAGGTAATGTAGCCTCTTTGTCATAGAAACTGCCACCCAATTGCTGCCATCCGGTGAACTCATACGTATCGGTACCGCTCTTGGACGGAGTGCTGCCGTACGAAGGAATGTCATTATGATTGTATTCCACTTCGGTGGAAGTACCGTCTACCGACCAGGTCACTTTATACTTCGTCAGCACATGATACTTGTAACCCTCTCCATATTCCGGCTGGTCCGCCTCCGTCAACGTATAGACCGTACTCGGCGAGACGACATAGCCCGTCGGATTGGTAGTCGCATTATAGACGCTTAACTTCCCGCTTGCATCATTGCAGTACCATCCGCCCTGTATCTTCAGATAGGATACGGGCGAGGATGTATCCACTACATTGGCTCCGTTTTGCGTCATAAACTTACCGTCCTTTATCGTGACATCACCGGTAATGGTTTTGTCACTTACAGTAGCTGTCAGGGACCGTACGCACCACGAAGTGGTATTGAATATACCGCCATCGATAGTAACCGTCGCCTTAAGACTGCCGGTAGCAATAGGATAATCTGCCACATTCAGACCTTCGTTGGCAGTAAACTTCGGTGTACCCGTAATGATGGTCGTACCGCCCAAGATACGCATCGCCTGACCTGTAGTTCTTTCTACTTTGTACGTTCCGCCCGATATGTTACATGTACTGTTCGGATACACGCGGACTGCCTCCACATTGACGCCGGAAGCCTGGTCAATCGTGAATGTACCGCCCTTCAGGTCGATGTCACCGCCATTGGCATAAGCGCCAAAGGTCCATGATGTACCGCCATTCAGCGTAAAGGTACCGTTATTCATCGTTATCTTTCCGCCGGTTGCATAAAGACCAAAGACATTGGCTGCTTTTCCTTTTACGGTATAGGTTCCGCCGTTTATCTCGATTTCACCGGCGGTCGTTTGAACAGCGTATGCGTTATTTCCGGTTCGTACCGTATCGATTACCGTCGGATTGCCATTGACAATAATCTTTCCGCCCGCTTTAGGCGCATAGAACACTCTTGCATTATTGGCTGCAGCAGCAATAAACGTACCTCCCTCTACAGTCAGCGTTCCCTCGGTATGCGCCACAAAACTGTTCTCCCTTGCGGCGCTTGCCTTAATGATAGCGTCGCCGCTTACAGACATTGTGCCATACGTCAAGATAGCATACGAACTTGCATTGGCGGCATCAGTAACTGCGGCATGTACGGTACCGCCGACAATATCCGCTTTACCGTAAGCCACCACGCCGCGAGGAGACTTGGCATCCGTAGCGTATGCTTCTCCACCCGTCATCGTGAATGTACCGTTTGCATCTACATGCACCGCTTCGGAGTACTTGCTCGCTTCGGTATTATTCGCGCGTATGCCGCCTTTCTGCAATACCAGCTCACCGGCCGCTACCTGTATACAGCAAAGCGCACCGGTAGTTGTTTTCGCCCATGTGATATGCAGGTAACCTTTTTCGTTCTCCGGCTTGTCGCTGTTGTCGGTAATAATCAGTTTGCAACCGGCTTTGTTGACAAGAACGAACGGACTTTTCTGGTTCTCCGCGGTCGTACCGTCCATGGTCCAATGGAAACCGTTGAGGTCCAGGGTAATGATGGTGTTCTCATTCGATACGGTGGTCGAATTGAACAGCAACTGCGGCATGTCGCTTACGTTCGCCCGCAGACGCAGAATAGCCTGCTGTTTGGTCAGCGCATTGTCCCATGCTTCTTTCGCGGAATAATACGGGATAATATCGCCGTCTGCCTCCACTTCGGCAATGACCATCTTATAGTGCGCCCAGTACGAAGTTGGCGAAGTGCCCATTACAGGCAGGTTGTCCACCGCATAATAGGTTCCGCCGTTTTCCTGAGCGGTACACCATCCGTCAAAGACGAAGGTCTGACCCGGCGCCGTATAGGTCGGAGTCTCCCCCGTCCATACAGGCTTCTTGCCGTTTTCGACCATCGAAGAACCTATCTCGCTATTATTATAATTCTTCCATGTGACTTTGTAGGAAGCCGCAGCAATCTTCTTGATATAGCCTTCCGCAATAAGCGCAGCTTCTTCGGTAGTAGCCGAACTCAAATCGGTCACATATTTTCCTGCGGGAACATACGTAGCAGACGGTGTTAAGTTATAGTATCCGCCTGCAAGCACGAGCTTGGACGTAGGCGCATCGCTATTGTTCACATACGCGTTCTCGGTGCCCGCGCCATCGTTCGTCTTCACTTTGAATTTACCGCCGTTGACAGTACACGACGGGGTGGTCGAAGGCACATAGATACCGTAGGCATTGGTCGTTTTCGATGTCACGAGGAACTCACCGTTATTTATAACAGTGGTGCCTGCCTGCGCTTGTACGCCGCGCGCATCGGTGGTAGCGGTCGTGGTGACGGTTATCGTACCGCCGTTGCCGTTGAGCGTACCGCCGTTGGTATAGAGACCGAATGCCTCCTTTGGAGCCTTGACAATGACAGCCGCCGCATCGCTGACGGTTGTCGTACCGCTCTGTACCGTTACGCCGTAGGCGCCCGATACCGCTGCCGTAGCATTGAGCGTACCGCCGGAGATAGCGGTGACACCGAACGAACGTACGGCCTCCGCAGCTGCGCCGGCAGTGGTAGTGGCATTGACAATACCGCCGGAAATAGCCGCATTGGCGGTTGTCTTACCGGATACGCCGCATACGCCGTAGGCGTTATTCTTCGCAGTGGCATTCAGCGTACCGCCGGTCATTGCCAGGCGGCTGTTGTTTTCGCCCAACCGGATGCCGATAGCGGACGTCGAAGAAGTCGTTGTCGCGTTGATTTCTCCCGCGCTGACGGTTACCAATCCGCCGAGGCTGTTGATAGCCACCGGTGCTGCGGATGTAGAAGTAGTGGATACATTCAGCGTACCGCCGTTGATAAGCACGTTGGACGTACTCGACGACTCGGTATAGACACCCCAAGTCTCCCCTTTCGATGTCACGCTGACGGTACCGCCGTTCATGGTGAACCCTGCGCCGTTCTTCACATCTACCGCTCCGGCGCCTACGGAAGCATAGGCATTCGTCACGCTGACGGTGCCGCTATTGATAATGAATGCTCCTTTCGTTACCACAATCGGATAACGGACCGCATTCGCATTGTAACTCATCAATACAGTACCCGTTCCGGCAGCACTTTGGTCTTTTAAGATGACTTTTGCATCCGCATTATTGACCGTGATAAATCCGTTGTTTACGCTGGAATACGTAAATCCGTTCAAATCCAGACCGCAGTTGTTGGTGCCGTCATAGGTAAAGGCCACGCTGATATCCTTGAGCAACCGGATGGTTACATTCGTGCCGCCGGTTTTCGCTTTGGTGATGGCCGTCGCCATACTGTATACCGGCTCCGTGGCGGCCGATGTCTCTACCTCCGCTATCGGCGTAGCGAGCGTCCATGCGCCGTTGACATATTCGTAATAGACTTTTACATTGGATTCGTTGAGCGAATAGTAGAGGCCTACCGAACCGTCCATGGTCACGGGCAGCCAGGCATCATTGTACCATATATACGGAATGGTCTCTACGGTGTACGCTTTCTCTTTACCCGCAATCTTCGTTGCCGGTTTCCATACGCAGCCTTCGAAGCAGACATAGTATGTCGTTGCCGCATCCGATTTATGGTATGCCTCGTCCTCGGTATTCTTGACTACGTTGACGAAGCTGTTGCCTACCAGCACTTTCTTCTCGCCGCCAATCGTATATTGGCAGTTGCTGTCTATGTCTCCGAATTCCTCTATATCGCAGTCCTCGTTCATCGCATAGAGTTTGCCGTTCGAACCGCTGTAGATAGTCATAAGTCCCTCGCCTTCGCCTACCGTCATGTTCGTCTTGATGAACTGATGCCATGCACCCGACTCGAAGTAGTTGTATTTATGACCGTCTTCTATGCCTTCCCACCAGTCTTCGCAGTCGGTAAGGCTGACATTTACCCATTTGTCACGAATCTCCGTACCGGTCTTGTCTTTGGAATAGCATGCCGATACCGGTGGATTTACATTCGTTCCGGCTGTGCCGTACACATCGCCCGACTCGATATAGGTAAAATCGTATGTCATGTTCGATTTAGGCGAAGCTTTGGCAGAAACGAACCAACGGCCGTGGACATTCATAAAAGTAGCCACACTGGCCTTGGTGTATTTTCCGTTCTCATTATGCAGGTTTGCCAGACGCACATTTACGCTGACATTGTCTTTCAAGTTCTTACATTGCGTCATGGTGGTATTTCCGGGCAATTTCGCATACTTGATCGAACCGCCGTTGTTACCGCATATATTCGCGCCACCCGCCGTAGCATACAGGTATCCGGTTACCGATACATAACCGTCCGCAATAATCGTAGCATCCTCGAGATTGGCTTTCGAGCTACCGGTACCCCGGTCATAGTGAATAGACGGGGATTCATACGTACAATAATACTGATTCGTACAGTAGGTATCCCAGTTATCCGCATCAAACAGATACATCGTACCGCTTATGGTCAACGTACAGTTTTTCTGTACCTCGATGATTGATCCTGCGTGCGCCACAACCGGCTTGCTAATCTCGGACGAAGCGTTGTTCGCAAGAATAATCCGAATGTTCGCCGGAATAGGCAGGTTATAGTCCTTCGAACTGACCGTCTCGCCCAAGACATTGAGCGTGATTGCGTCTAACTTGGATGCACCGCCCAATTCAACACAGACGCGGTCCGTTGTCGGGTCGTACCATTTCTTGATGGTTGCGCCGTTCGCAATCTGGAATACACCGGCATCCGTAGTAGCACCGACATCGGAAATCGATACGAACTTGATGGTATTGATTTCGCCGTTACCGAAGATAGACCAATAGCAATGGTTCTTGGCGCCATGGTTATACGTTACCGGCACCTCCACATTCTGGATAGACCATGCTTGGAACGGGAAATATTTCCATGTGGAACTGTTGCTGTAAATCGTTTCGCAAGCGCCACCTCCGCGCCAGTCACCTACTTGGAAGAACTCCCATACATGCGAACCGCTTTCTGCAATGATTTGACCGCAACCGGATTCGACGGTGTTGTTACCTTGGTCCATGTCCTGACCCTTCACGAAACCCCAGCAATAAAGGTTAGAGCCGGATTTCATGTTAATCCTGCCGCCATGCGACATATCAATCATGCCGACGCATCCGGTCGGGAAAGAAGAAGCCCTACCGTTACCGCCGCCCACAGAAGCCAGCATACCGCCGACACAAATGTCTCCGTAGCAGTTGATGACTGCGTTGGGGGCTACACTTAACTTGCGGAAAGTGGTGGTTTTCTTATAGGTAGCCGAGGAGTTCGCCACATGGATGTCCTGCGGTTTGACCTTCGCCTCGTAGAACTCGCCAAACGGGTGCTTGTAGGGGACAAGCAGCGTCACACCGGCATCAATCGTTCCACTGCTTACGGCACCGTCGCTCACTACCACAATCAGCTTCGACGACAAGGTTTTCGCCTTGTTATTCGCATCCGTCAGGTTGTCATAGATGAAGTTCGTTCCCTTAATCCAGAAAGTCGCCTTGCCGTCGTCGGGCACGAATTCCGCACCGATGGTCGTATTGGATGTAAAGTTCGGCTCTATCTCCGTTCCAAAGGCGAAATAGTTCTTGCTGGCACCGCCATCCGTAGTGGTGTACCAAGCGCGTAACTTATAGCCGGGCGCAGGGTTCGCCTTCAGGAATACACGCCCGTCCACCGTGAAGGTAGCGTAGTCCGACACCGTGTTGCCATTGTTCGTGATAGAGAACGTATTACCGTTCTCCGGACGAATGAAGCTCAGCTGGACACATTTGATAAAACCGGCATAGCAGTCCAAATACGCGTGGAGGTCACCATTCAGCGCCAGCGTACCGGACTGTATTACGTTTTTGTAATACGTATTGGTTGTCAACAAGTTTCCATTCGCATCAAACCAGCCGATAAACTTGTATCCCGCGTTAGCTTGCGCGAAGAAATGATACCAAGTCTTCTTCTCCGCACCCTTCTCCTGCTGCGTCATTGCCGGCGAGGTGGAACTATTGCAGTCCTTGAACGAACTGATAGCCGGCGGATTGATAGTCGCGCCATCAGCGTTCTTGGCTACATACACCTTACCGGCACCGGTAGGAACCTGCGGATACGTAGGACGCAAGAAGGCGCGGCCGTCCGAATAGACGCTACCGAACGCATACGCCTCGCCGATACTGAAGAATAACACACCCACCAAAGTGAGCAATAATGTTCTGAACTTAAAATTAAAAGTATCCATTGTTTTAATATCTATTTTTCCGTTTACCTCGTTTTTTCTGTCCTGCAAAGCCCGTACCTCACATACGTATGTACGCACACATGCGACACAAAAAGCGGCGCAAAGGTACTGCTTTTTTTAGATATGACCAAATAAAAATGCAAATTTTCTTAAAAAATGTACATTTTTGCTAAATAAACTTTGCAAAATCGCATACCTTCTCCACAAGTCCGCCAGAGGTTCGTCGGAGGTTCGTCGGAGGTATTTCGGAGGTTTATCGGAGGTTTATCGTGTTCAGAAAATAAAAAAAGAGCCTCAGCTCTTTCTTTTCAGTCTTACCGAATACCCTGCGGCGAGCAGCAGTATCAGCAGCCACGGAGTCGGACCGACGGGCATAAAACCGCTGCCGCCGCCACTGCCCGGATCTCCTCCCGGAGTACCCGGGTCGTCTTTCTTCGCACGGCGCATCATCATGCGCTCGGCCTGTTCGCCCTGCTCGCCCATCATATGGTCGGACGAATAAGCCGGAGTAACCAGCGCCAAGGAGGGCAAGGATACCGAAGCTCCGCCGCCATACTGTATGCCGCGGGAAGAACTGCTGTGCGAACCGCCCGAAGCAGCCATAGCACCACCGATTCCGCCGCCTCCGCCGGAACCGCTTCCTACGCTCTTGACAGCAGCCGAAGAGGTGGTATGAATCTGAGCACTCGTATTGGCCGCAGGCGCGGAAGCATGGCCGCTATGCGCATAGCTGCGGACGGTGTTACCGCTGACAAGCGGGGTGACAGCGCCATGATGCGACGAAGAAACAAGAGGAACGGTAGCGGAAGAATGGGTACCGTAACTGACGGCACCCGGACGTATCGCTACGTCGTATGTCTCCCTTTTGCTCTCCTGCGTCAACGCTATCACAGCGCATACCCACAAGGCCGAGACGCCTATCAGGAAGAAGACGGCGGCACCTACACGCGGAGAGGTGAATCGTTGGCTTGCAAATATACTCATTTCGACTAATACCTTACTTGTTGTTTTATTTGTTTTTCTACTTATTTTTCTACCAATTTACCGGTCGCATCATACATACGCTCATCTACCTTAATATACAATTGGTCGTTGATGAGTTCCTTCTGAACACTGACAGCTGATGGCTGAATGCTTTCTACACCTTGCGGCGTCTTTGCCAACGGCGTAGCGCTGATGACAAAGCGTACAGCATCGTCATCCGTCGTCGCAAAGGTATAGGTATTCTCCGCGCTGATGAGCGTAGAAGTCTCTGTCAGCAGGTCATTGAGATACCATACCTCGTCGCCGTTATAGGAGAAGGAGAAGGTATATTCGCTGTCCTCGCCGGCATGGAAGCCCACTACCGCGCCTTCGAACGCAGGAATAGCGCTTACCGCATCTTTCGTGCCGTCCTCACGCAGCGTGTACATGAGCGGACCTGCACCGGCTTCGTTGATGTTCTCGCCATCCCAACCGTCATCATAACCGCGGCTGAAGTCCTCGCGAGACAGGAGATAGAGGTCGGTACCGTAACGGCTGCCATTGACCATCACGCGCATCACTTCCGGCGACAACTCCTCTTTGCGCGCACGCATCGGACCATTGAGGATAGCATCCGTCGTGCGTGCAGGACGTACATGGTCGGCATAACTCAACGCGAGCGTCTGAGCACTACCGCTCGTATTCTTCACATAGAAGCCCTGCATCGAACTGATGACGGAGTCATTCATATAAGGCGACGAATGGATAGGTATCGCGCGGTACGTACCGGCAGCGTCTGCATTTCTATCGACAGTTCCCTCTCCATTGGGGTCATTACCGGTATTGAAGAGATAGACCGTCTTCGCCATGCTGCCGAAGTCCGCATCGCGCAACTGACGGATGAAGATAGGACCCGTCCAACTATTCGCCACTACACGCTCCTTGCCTGCAGGCACAGTGATATTCTGCGAGGAAGAGGCGTTCAGCGTACCGGTCATCTCCAAGGTCTTGGCGGAAGACTGCGTGAGGCAATAACCCGTAAAGGCAGTGATGGTATGGTCATTTGATACAGGATCCCAATTTCCGCTGCAATCGTCTCTCCAGCGATAGAGCCAAGAACCCATATAGTTCGGGTATGCCTGGCTGCCCGTGAACGGCGTACCGATATACTGCCAGTTCGCCGGACCACCGGACGGATAGGTCGCCTTCGAATACATATATACCGTAGCCTGACAGCTATTGGAATTATTAAATATCAGCGAAGCGTTACCGGCCGCAGCGGACTCCAAGACGAGGTCCGCCGGAGCAGTAGGACCATACGAACTACCATTGGTAGTCTTGGTAATCGTTCCCGTCACCTCCAGACCTTTGTTGGCGCCAATATTCAGT
>Ga0310786_10008290_pt1 | contig 13370 bp, 9 predicted proteins | sample AusTroGonzalo_MG_FD_203881 | JGI IMG/M metagenome (GOLD analysis project Ga0310786, IMG submission 203881) | Bovine rumen microbial communities from tropical cattle in Woodstock, Queensland, Australia - Gonzalo_03 (v2) (version 2) | ecosystem: Host-associated > Mammals > Digestive system >... | reverse complement strand
GATGTGGCAACCATCTGCACAGGTATGGCTGCAAGTATGGCTGCTGTACTGATGGTGGCAGGAACAGAGGGAAAGCGTAGCGCCTTAACCCATAGTAGAATCATGATTCATCAGCCTATGGGAGGTGCACAGGGACAGGCCAGCGATATCGAGATAACCGCTCGTGAAATCCAGAAACTGAAGAAAGAACTCTATACCATCATTGCCAATCATTCTCATACTGAATTTGATAAGGTCTGGGCTGACAGCGATCGCGACTACTGGATGACTGCTCAGGAAGCAAAAGATTATGGAATGATTGATCAGGTATTGGCTAAGAAACAGTAAATAATGGCTGCACAGAAACACAACAAATGCTCGTTTTGCGGACGTTCGGAGCAAGACGTACCCTTATTGTTGACGGGAATTAACGGTTATATCTGCAGCGACTGTGCCACACAGGCCTACCAGATTGTACAGGAAAACATCGGGCACAAAGTTCCGGGTTCTGCCAGTGGTTACAATCTGAAGGATGTTCCCAAGCCAAAGCAGATTAAAGAATATCTCGACCAGTATGTGATTGGGCAAGATGACGCTAAACGTTATCTGGCAGTATCAGTTTACAATCATTATAAAAGATTAGGCCAAAAGAAGGAAGATGACGGCGTTGAGATAGAAAAAAGCAACGTCATCATGGTAGGCTCCACCGGAACAGGCAAGACTTTAATGGCAAGAACAATAGCCAAACTACTTGAAGTACCCTTCACTATTGTTGACGCCACGGTCTTCACCGAGGCAGGTTATGTAGGAGAAGATGTGGAGAGCATACTGAGCCGTTTGCTCCAGGTGGCCGACTTCGACGTAAAAGCAGCCGAACGCGGCATTGTGTTCATTGATGAAATAGACAAGATTGCCCGCAAATCAGACAACCCCAGCATCACACGTGATGTTAGCGGAGAAGGCGTTCAACAAGGCTTACTCAAACTGCTGGAGGGAGCTGTCGTAAATGTTCCACCCAAGGGAGGCAGAAAACATCCAGATCAGGATTACATTCATGTAGATACTCGAAACATACTCTTCATTTGCGGCGGAGCTTTCGACGGGATAGAAAAGAAGATTGCCCAGCGACTGAACACACATGTAGTAGGATACAACAGTGTTCAGAATCAGAAGAAGATAGACTCAAAGGATCTGATGAAATACATTGTTCCTCAGGATTTGAAGAGCTTTGGCCTGATCCCTGAGATAATTGGTCGTTTGCCCGTCCTTACCTATCTGAACCCACTGGACCGCGAAGCTTTGCGCAATATTCTCACTGAGCCTAAAAACTCACTAGTTAAGCAGCAAGTAAAACTCTTTGAGATGGATGGCATAAAGTTGACATTCGATTCAGAAGCTTTGGAATACATAGTTGACAAGGCTGTGGAATACAAACTGGGAGCCAGAGGATTGCGCAGCATCATGGAGGCCGTTATGATAGACGCTCAATATGATGCGCCCTCAGGAAAGGAGAAGGCTTTCGTAGTAACAGCGGATTATGCACGCAAACAAATTGAGAAATCACACCATCTTACAGCATAATTAAATAGGAAAAATATATTAAATGGAAGGAGCGGAAAAAGGTTCCTTCCATTTTTTTTGATTATTGATTTAATTTTTTTTGCCCAAAAACTTGTTTTATATTGAAAAAACATTATAACTTTGTAAAAGCATTTGCAGATAATACCATATGGAGAATTTGAATCTGACGGAACAACTGAAACATTACTTCGGCTTTGACTGTTTCAAAGGCGATCAGGAAGCGATTATCCGTAATGTATTGGCAGGGCATGACACTTTTGTGTTGATGCCCACCGGAGGAGGCAAGTCTCTATGCTATCAGCTACCTGCTTTACTGATGGAAGGAACGGCAATAGTTATTTCTCCATTAATAGCTTTGATGAAAAATCAGGTGGATGCCATCCGCCAAGTTAGTGAGGATGATGGTATTGCCCATTTTCTGAATTCATCTTTAACTAAGACCCAGATTGACATTGTCAAGCGTGATGTCAAGGCCGGCAGGACCAAATTACTGTATGTGGCTCCTGAATCACTGACCAAGGACGACAATGTCAGTTTCCTGACAAGTGTCAAGATTTCATTCTACGCTGTAGATGAGGCACATTGCATCTCAGAATGGGGACATGATTTTCGTCCCGAGTATAGGCGCATCCGTCCTATAGTGACTCAGATAGGAGAAGCTCCCATAATCGCCCTGACTGCGACAGCAACAGACAAGGTAAGGGGTGACATAAAGAAGAATCTGGGCATGACAGATGCCACAGAGTTCAAGAGTTCGTTTAACAGGCCCAACCTGTATTACGAAGTACGTCCGAAGACAAAGGATGTGGACAAGGACATCATTCGTTTTATCTTGCAACATAAAGGCAAAAGTGGTATTATCTACTGCCTAAGCCGCAAGAAAGTGGAAGAACTGGCAGAGATCCTGCGTGCCAACCAAATAAATGCACGAGCATACCATGCGGGTATGGAGTCACAGGTAAGAAGCGAAACTCAGGACGATTTCCTGATGGAGCGACTGGATGTCATTGTTGCCACCATAGCCTTTGGTATGGGTATAGACAAGCCAGACGTCAGATTTGTTATTCATTATGATATACCCAAGAGTCTGGAGGGTTATTATCAGGAAACAGGGCGTGCTGGTCGTGATGGAGGTGAAGGCCATTGCCTAACATTCTATTCCCCAAAAGACCTGCGGAAATTAGAGAAATTCATGGAAGGGAAGCCCGTTGCAGAGCAGGACATCGGCCGACAACTACTACAGGAGACATCGGCCTATGCAGAGACGTCTATCTGCCGAAGGAAGTTTCTCCTCCATTACTTCGGAGAAGACTACAAACCTGACAACTGCGGAAATTGCGACAACTGCAGACATCCGAAGGAGAAACAGGAAGCTTCAGACGAACTGCTTTTGGCACTGAAGGTCATAGACTCCATCAAGGGCAACTTCAAGGTAAATCATGTGGTAGATATCCTAATAGGTCGTGAAACGGAAGAGATTATCTCACACAGGCACGAAGACCTTGACTGCTTTGGGTGCGGCGACAAATACGAAGCCAGTTTCTGGAATGCCGTGATCCGCCAGGGAATGATATCGGGATATATCGAAAAAGAGGTAGAAAACTATGGCCTACTGAAAATCACAGCCGAAGGACGACGTTTCATGCGAACGCCCGTTGAATTCTGGATTTCAAAGGATAATGAATTTGATGAGTACGAAGAACCATTCATCGGAGAATCTGCCGTACTGGACGAGACTCTGTTCTGTATGCTAAAATCATTACGGAAGAGTATAGCAGAGAAGAAAGGAGTTCCTCCATACGTTATCTTCCAGGACCCTTCTCTGGAAGATATGGCAACCACCTACCCCATCTCGATAGAAGAGTTGAAAAACATCAGGGGCGTTGGCGAAGGAAAGGCTGCACGCTACGGAAAGGAATTCTGCGAACTCATAGCCAAATACTGTGAGGAAAACGAGATAGAGCGCCTAGAGGATCTGCGTGTTCGTACAGTAGTGAACAAGAGCAAAAACAAGGTAAGCATCATTGAAGGTATTGACAGAAAACTAGCTCTTGAAGACATTGCCAAGGCCAAAGGCCTAACATTGGAGGAACTATTGGACGAAATAGAAACAATTGTATATAGCGGAACCAAACTGAATATCGACTATTATATTGAAGATATAATGGACGAAGACGACATGCAAGACATCTATGACTACTTCATGGAAGAGTCTGAAACAGACGATTTGGACGAAGCTTTGGATGCCCTGGGAGAGGACTATACCGAAACGGAAATCCGCCTTGTTCGCATCAAGTTCCTCTCGGAAATGGCTAATTAAGAAAATTTGGCATTTATTGTGCCGTAATAATCAGTTTTTTTTTGTACTTTTGCACGCAATAAATTCTATATATTATATGGCTTCATTTATTGCAGATAAGATTATTATGGACGGCTTGACTTATGACGACGTCCTGTTGGTTCCCGCTTATTCCGAGGAATTACCCCGTACGGTAGAACTTTCAACCCGTTTTTCACGTAACATAGAGTTGAAGATACCTTTTGTAACCGCCGCAATGGATACGGTTACAGAGGCTCCTATGGCCATCGCCATTGCACGCGAAGGAGGAATTGGCGTTATTCACAAGAATATGAGCATCGAGGAACAGGCCCGTCAAGTAGCCATCGTTAAACGAGCCGAAAACGGTATGATTTACGATCCTGTAACCATTCAGTTGGGAAGTACCGTTGCTGATGCCTTAGAGCTGATGAACGAATATCATATCGGAGGTATTCCCGTTGTGGACAACGAGCGTCACCTGGTAGGTATTGTCACCAATCGCGACCTGCGTTTCGAATTGAATCTGAACCGTATGATTGACGATGTAATGACATGCGAAAACCTTGTCACCACACATGTTCAGACTGACCTGGTGGCTGCTGCAAAAATTCTGCAAGAAAACAAGATTGAGAAACTTCCTGTTGTTGACGAAGACAACAAACTAATAGGCCTTATTACCTACAAGGATATTACCAAGGCAAAGGACAAACCCATGGCTTGCAAGGACAGCAAGGGACGTCTGCGTGTAGCAGCAGGCGTAGGCGTTACAGCCGACACTCTGGAGAGAATGAAAGCCCTCGTAGATGCTGGTGTGGATGCTATTATCATTGATACAGCACATGGTCACAGCAAGTTCGTTATTGAGAAACTGAAAGAAGCCAAGAAGAACTTCCCCGATGTAGATATCATTGTAGGTAATATTGCAACAGGTGACGCTGCCCGAATGCTGGTAGATGCGGGTGCAGATGGTGTGAAGGTCGGAATCGGCCCAGGTAGCATTTGTACCACACGTGTAGTAGCTGGAGTTGGTGTGCCACAGTTGAGTGCAGTATATGATGTAGCCTGTGCACTTAAAGGTACAGGTGTTCCCTTGATAGCTGACGGAGGATTACGATACAGCGGTGATGTAGTAAAAGCCTTGGCAGCTGGAGGCTATAGTGTAATGATCGGTTCATTGGTAGCAGGTACCGAGGAGAGCCCCGGTGACACCATCATCTATAACGGACGTAAGTTTAAGAGTTACAGAGGAATGGGTTCATTGGAAGCTATGGAGTGCGGCAGCAAGGACCGTTATTTCCAGGCAGGTGTAAAGGATGTAAAGAAACTGGTTCCCGAGGGTATTGCCGGCCGAGTTCCATATAAGGGAACCGTACAGGAAGTAATCTTCCAGTTGGTAGGCGGATTACGTAGCGGCATGGGATACTGTGGCGCTGGTACTATAGAGCAACTCCATAACGCCAAATTCGTTCGTATCACAAATGCCGGCGTTTTGGAAAGCCATCCTCATGACGTTACAATTACTAGCGAGGCTCCCAACTATAGCCGTCCTCAATAATAATATAATGTATAATAAGGTATGAAAAAGATTCTGTGTTCATTTCTGTTCCTTGTTGCAGGTGTTGGCGCCATTGCTCAGGATGATCCTATCGTGATGCACGTAAACGGGCAGCCCGTTCCACGAAGTGAGTTCGAATACAACTACAACAAGAACAATTCTGATGGCGTTCTGGACAAGAAGAGTATAGAGGAATATGCACAGCTTTTTGTCAACTACAAACTGAAGGTTTTGGCCGCATTGGATAATCATTTGGATACTCTTTCAAGTTACCAGAAAGAGTTTCGTCAGTATCGCGACCAACAAATCCGCCCTCTGCTGATTCCGCAGAACGCAATGGAAGAAGAATGCCAGAAGTATTATGCACAAATGTTGGCAAGTTTACAGGGCAAGGATCTTTTACAACCTGCACATATCTTCCTACGTGTGCCTCAGACTGCTACAGAAGAAATTCAGGCAGCAGCAAAAGCTCGTATGGACTCTGTCTATCAGGAGATTAAGAATGGAGCTGATTTTGCCGAGTTGGCAAAAAAAATATCCCAAGATCCAGGTTCTGCGCCCCGTGGAGGTATACTGCCCTGGATCGGGCCTAATCAGACATTGAAAGAGTTTGAGGATGTAGCCTACACATTGGAAGTTGGCCAGTACTCCGAGCCATTCCTTTCAACTGTTGGATATCATATTATAAAACTGATGGACAAAAAGCCATTAGAGAGCTATGATGAGCTAAAGGATAAAATCCGCCGTTATTTGGAAAGCCAGGGCTTGGAAAACCAATTAGCTACACAGGTGCTTGATTCTATGGCTCAACACTCTTCCCCCCAGAAGACTGTCGAAGAGATTCTTGACGAGGAAACTGAACGTCTCTGCGCCCAGGACAATGAGCTAAAGTATCTGGTAAAGGAATATCACGATGGACTGCTGCTCTTTGAAGAATGTAGCAGAAATGTATGGGAGCCTGCCAGCAAAGATACCACAGGCTTGGCCTCTTTCTTCAAAGCAAATAAGAAAAAATATGCCTGGAAGGAACCTCATTTCAGCGGCATGGTTTACTATTGCAAGAATCAGGCAGACATAAAGGCTGTTAAGAAATGTTTGAAGGGTATTCCGGAGGACAAGTGGACAGCAAAGATACGTGAGCAATTCAACAAGGACAGCGTAACAGTTCGAATGGAACGCAGGCTTTTCAAACAAGGAGACAATGCCAACATAGACGTATTGGCCCTGAAAGACAAAAAAGCAAAACTTAATCCCATAAAGGACTTCCCATACGTTGCTGTCGTGGGCAAAGTGCTGAAAAAAGGACCCGCCAAATGGACAGATATCAGTAATCAGGTTGTAACAGATTACCAGCGTATGCGTGAAGACGAGTACGTAGCAGCTCTGAGAAAACGCTATTCTTTCGAGATACATGAGGACGTGCTGAAAACAGTAAATAATCATTAAAGTTTATGAAGATTTGCGGCAGATACAAATACCTGGCATGCCTGTTTATCTACAGTCTCTATTCTTTTGCACAAAGCAATCCTAGCAATGTGATAGATGAGATTGTATGGGTAGTTGGTGACGAGGCTATCCTAAGGTCGGACGTTGAAAAACGTCGTTTGGAGTTCGGTAGTTCCGTCACAGGCAATCCGTATTGCGTCATCCCAGAACAATTAGCTATCCAGAAACTCTTTCTTCATCAAGCTGCCATAGACAGTATAGAGGTAACGGATGCCGAGATTAACCAATATGTAGAGCAGGAAATCAACGAAAGAGTTCTATATGCAGGTTCCAAGGAGAAACTGGAAGAATATACTGGAATGACGATGGCCCAGTTACGGGAGGAGTATTATGACCAATACAAGAGTTCTCTGACTATGCGCGAGATGCGCAAGAAGTTGACAGAGGAAGTCAAGGTAACTCCTGCAGAGGTCCGTAGATATTTCAAAGATTTGCCTGAAGACAGTCTGCCCCTGATTCCCACACAAGTAGAGGTTCAGCTATTGGTACAGCAGCCACGTGTTCACCAAGAGGAGATAGATCGCGTCAAGAACACACTCAGGGATTATGCCGAACGCGTCAATTCCGGCACTACTTCATTCTCCACGTTAGCCCGTCTGTATTCCGAAGACCCCGGCTCAGCTCGACAGGGCGGTGAGATGCCATACATGGGACGCGGCGAATTGGATCCCGGTTTTGCAAATGTAGCTTTTGGTATGACAGACCCCTCCAAAATAAGCAAAATAGCACAAAGCGAGTTTGGTTATCATATTATCCAGTTGATAGACAAGCGTGGCGACAAGGTTAAATGCCGCCATATACTGAAACGACCCGAGGTCTTGCAACAGGATATAGACACCGCATTGGTTCATCTGGACTCCATCGCAGAACAGATTCGCAGGGAAAAGGTAACGTTCGAAGATGCCGTAATGTATGCCTCGGACGACAAAGATACACGTAACAACCGTGGTATCCTTTCTAACGTAAAGATAGACGAGCACACAAACGACCGTATCACAACAACAAGATTCGAGATGGGCGAACTCTCAACGTTCTCACCTGAATTAGCCCGTGTGGTAAGTGCCATGCAGATTGGTGAAATCTCCAAGCCTTTTACAATGGTTAACAGCAAGGGTAAGACTGTCTGTGCTATTGTCAAGCTGAAGAACAGAATCAACTCTCACAGGGCTAGCATATCGGAGGATTACCAAATTCTGAAAGCCGAAGTTGAAGAAAATAAGAAAGAAAAGATAATTCTTGATTGGATTAAGGAGAAACAACGCACAACGTACATTAGGATAAATCCTGATTGGCGTGACTGTGAGTTCCAATACCCAGGTTGGATTAAGTGATGAATCATCGTCTGTCTGCAATATGTACACTCATTTTGTTTGGCGTTTGTCTGATATTTGCTATTACCCCTGTTCGTAAAACAGCAAATAACAATAGAGTAAGGACGACAAACAAAGACAGCCGTGTGCATCTGCTACATGCCGACAAACTATATTATGACGAGCGGCTTCATCAGACAGCGCAGTTCTTAGTGGGAAATGTCAAGTTTAGCCATGAGGGAACACTCATGTACTGCGACAGCGCCCTTTATTACGAAGCGTCAAATTCTTTTGATGCTTACGGAAATGTGCGTATGCTACAAGGGGACACGTTAACCCTTACCAGTGATGTATTGTATTACAACGGAATAGACAGATTGGCCCGCGCCCGTTACAATGTGGTACTGACACACCTAAAGACAATCTTATATACAGACAGTCTTGATTACGACCGAATCTATGATTTGGGGTATTTCTTCGAAGGAGGGCGCTTGTTAGATCAGGGAAACGAGTTGACTAGCGATTGGGGCGAATACCAACCGTCAACCCATCAGGCCGTTTTTAACTATAATGTTAGACTCGTTAATCCTGAGCCTCCGGCAACACCCAAGACCGTCTTGGTATCTGATACCTTATATTATAATACCAATACAGCTATTGCACATGTTGTAGGACCTTCCAATATCGAGAATGGCGAGAGCCACATTTATTCAGAACTGGGTTATTACAACACCAAGTCCGATGAATCATATATGCTTAACAGAAGCATCCTTACTAATGAAGGAAAACGCCTGACAGGCGATAGCGTAGTATGGGACGGAGCGACCAAGATAGGTGAAGCCTTCGGTAATTTCATCTATACTGATACTGAGAACAAGAATATGCTTTCCGGGAATTACTGTTACTATGTTGACAGCATTGGATATTGCGAGGCATATGACAGCGCCATGGCAATTGACTTCTCTCAGAAGGATACTCTGTTTGCTCATGCCGACACATTCAAGCTTTTCACCTACCACATCGACACTGATAGCATGTACAGGGTTTTACATGCATACAGACGTGTTCGAGCATTTCGCGAGGATGTGCAGGCAGTTTGCGATTCCATGGTATATAACTCCAAAGACTCTTGCCTTGTCATGTACTACGACCCTATCCTATGGCAAAATGGTCAGCAGATGTTAGGCGAAGAGATTAGATCTTTCTTTAATGACAGTACATTGGATAGCGTGCAGGTACTGCGTCAGGCATTGTCCGTCGAAAAGATAGACAGTATCCATTTCAATCAGGTAGCTGGTCATGAGATGCATTTTTATTTCCAGAATGGCGAGATGTACCTTTCTACCACACGCGGCAATGTGTACTTCAATTACTATCCCTTTAACGAAGACAGCGTGATGGTTGAAATGAACCATACCGAAACCACGTTACTGAAGTTGTATATCAAGGATAACAGGGTAAACTATGTATGGATGCCTGCGGCTTCGGGCATCATGTATCCTATTCCTATGATCCCCCCAGAAGAATTATACCTCTCCAACTTTGCATGGTTTGATTATATCAGGCCAACAGATAAGATGGATGTGTTCAACTGGCGTGGCAAGAAAGCAGGAAGCGAACTAAAGAAGAGTGTTCAGCGTGTAGCGCCCAAACAGAAGTTATCAGATATCAAACAATAGAAAGGAAAAGAACATATGGGATTGTTCAGTGCAAGGCAGCCTCGCAAATTCAGACGAGTTAGCATATATACTGACGAACGCAAGGAAAAGTTGCAAAAGTTGGTTGAGCAGGTAGAACGCGAAAAGGGAAACGTTCAGCCTGCCGAGGAGGCATACAATACCGGGAAATTCAAGGGGACGTTCATCAATTTCACCCCTCGCGCCCAGCGTTACAAGGAGCATGGCGCCAGAATAGGCTGGCCATTGGCTATCATCCTTATCTTTGTTCTATTGATTATTTGGAGATTTATAATGACAGGCAGGTCATAAACGTATGGATATCATTCATCTTCTTCCAGATTCAGTTGCCAACCAGATAGCTGCAGGCGAGGTTGTACAACGTCCGGCATCAGTGATAAAAGAACTGATGGAGAATGCTGTTGACGCTGGTGCGTCAACGGTAGATGTACTTGTAGTGGATGCTGGACGAACTTCTATTCAAGTGATTGACGACGGGAAGGGAATGAGCGAGCAGGATGCCCGCATGGCTTTTGAACGACATGCTACATCCAAAATCAAAAAGGCAGAAGACCTGTACTCCCTGCATACCATGGGATTTAGAGGAGAGGCATTACCATCCATCGCTGCCGTAGCACAAGTACGTCTCTTAACCAGAACGATTGACAACGAGCTGGGAACAGAACTTACCATCGAAGGGTCCCAGGTTGTCGGGCAGGAGGTATGTTCGTGTCCTGTAGGAGCCAACTTTCAGGTTCGCAACCTTTTCTATAATATTCCCGCGCGGAGGAAATTTCTAAAGTCCAATCAGACCGAGCTCAACAATATTATTCAGGAATTCGAACGTATAGTATTGGTTAACCCTACTGTATCTTTTTCATTCTCACATAATGGCGAGTTGATGACAAAATTGCCTTCCAGCAATCTCAGACAACGTATAGTCAATGTATTCGGAAAGAAACTGAATGAGCAACTACTATCTGTTGACGTAGATACAACACTGGCCAGGATTACGGGATTTGTAGGAAAACCTGAGACAGCCCGCAAGAAGAACACTAATCAGTTCTTCTTTGTAAACGGGCGATACATGCGTCACCCCTATTTCCATAAGGCAGTTCTCGAAGCGTATGCTCACATCATCCCTGAGGGCGAACAAATCCCCTACTTCTTATACTTTGAAGTGGACCCGTCAAATATTGATGTGAATATCCACCCCACAAAAACAGAAATTAAATTCGAAAACGATTCCGCCATCTGGCAGATTCTGGTTGCAGCCATCAAGGATTCTCTGGGTAAGTTTAATGCTGTGCCTACTATTGATTTTGATGTAGAGGGACGTCCGGACATTCCCACCTTCGATTTTCATGCAGGTACCGATGTTCATGCGCCTCAAGTGCAGGTGGATAGCAACTATAATCCGTTCCGCTCAAGTGAAGGAAAAAGCAGAAAACAGGTTCCTGTTGACTGGGAGCAATTATATGCCAACATACAGAAAGCCGATGACACCCATGACTTTCAGATACAGGAACAGCCAGAGGAAACACAAGATCTATTTTCAGAAGAGGAATCCAGTGGAGTGGAGATGAGCAATTGTCACTTCCAGTATCGCGGCCAGTATATACTTACACCCATACAAACGGGACTGATGATGGTGGACCAACACAGAGCCCATGTCCGTATCCTTTATGAGAGATACTACAAGCAGATGGAGGGACAGAGATCCTCTTCCCAGGGACTACTTTTCCCAGAGATACTACAATTGTCCCCATCTGACGCTACCCTATTTCAGGACATGACCGACGAACTTTGTTCGCTTGGGTTCGACATAGAATCATTGGGTGGCGGCAGTTTCTCAATAAACGGTGTGCCTTCCGATTTGAAAGGTGCCAACCCCGTATCCGTGCTATCCCAAATGGTAGAGACTGTCAAGGAGAAGGAAACCGGAATGGAAAACGAGCTTCAGCATCGTATAGCCCTTGTGATGGCACGAAATGCGGCAATCGTTGCAGGGCAAGTACTTACCAACCAAGAGATGGAATCACTACTTGGTGAACTCTTTCAGTGTCAGAACCCCAACCTCACCCCTACCGGGAAGGTCATTGTATCTGTCCTGGAGCACACCCAGATAGAAAAAATGTTTGGACATTGATAATAGAACCGAAACAAATCAAATTACACTAAAATATAATGGAACCAAAAGAAAAGATTATTCTTACGGGCGACCGCCCAACAGGCAAACTTCACATTGGCCACTATGTAGGCTCATTAAGGCGCAGAGTCGAATTGCAAAACTCTGGCTTATATGATAAGATTTTTATATTCGAGGCTGATGCACAGGCCTTGACCGATAATATCGAGAACCCCGAGAAGGTTCGTCAGAACGTTATTGAAGTCGCTCTTGATTACTTAGCTGCAGGCCTCGACCCATCTAAGAGCACCTTGTTCATTCAAAGTCAGATTCCCGAGTTGTGTGAGCTGTCTTTCTACTTCATGGATATGGTCAGCGTAAGCCGTCTTCAACGTAACCCCACGGTGAAGACCGAAGTACAGATGCGTGGCTTCAGCGGTGAAAGCATCCCCGTAGGATTCTTCACTTACCCCATCTCACAGGCTGCCGACATTACTATGTTCAAGGCCACAACAGTACCAGCTGGCGAAGACCAGGAGCCTATGTTGGAGCAGTGCCGCGAAATTGTACGCAAGTTCAATAATATCTATGGTGATACACTTGTTGAACCCAATATCCTCCTGCCCGACAATGCAGCCTGCTTGAGACTTCCCGGCACCGACGGGAAGGCCAAGATGAGCAAGAGCCTTGGCAACTGCATTTATCTCTCTGATTCAGCTGACGAAGTAAATAAGAAGGTAAAGGGAATGTACACCGACCCCACTCATCTGCAGGTTTCAGACCCCGGACACCTTGAGGGCAATACCGTATTCACTTATCTCGATGCTTTTGCTACAGATGAGATGGTAGCTGCCATGACAACCGACTACCAGACCCTTCAGGAAATGAAGGACCATTATACACGTGGCGGTTTGGGTGACATGAAATGCAAGAAGTTGTTGATGAACGTATTACAAGAAACACTGGAGCCAATCAGACAGCGTCGTGCCGAATTCGAGAAGGATATTCCTATGGTATATGAAATCCTCCAGAAAGGCTGCCTGGCAGCACGCGAGGTTGCCTGTCAGACCATGGACGAAGTTCGTCGCGCCATGAAGATTAACTACTTCCAGGATAAAGCCCTGATTGAAGAGCAATCACAACGTTTCGCATCTAAATAAAAATATTTACGGAAATATTTTGCAGGTCCGCAGAATTGTGCTACCTTTGCTCCGCATTTCTTGAGAGGACTTGTTTTTTGGGCGTTTAGCTCAGCTGGTTCAGAGCATCTGCCTTACAAGCAGAGGGTCGGCGGTTCGAATCCGTCAACGCCCAC
>Ga0310786_10008289_pt1 | contig 13370 bp, 10 predicted proteins | sample AusTroGonzalo_MG_FD_203881 | JGI IMG/M metagenome (GOLD analysis project Ga0310786, IMG submission 203881) | Bovine rumen microbial communities from tropical cattle in Woodstock, Queensland, Australia - Gonzalo_03 (v2) (version 2) | ecosystem: Host-associated > Mammals > Digestive system >... | reverse complement strand
GCTTCGTGGCCCCGGAACTCAGCTGGGCCAATCCCGCTGACGCCGGTACTGATATTCACGACCTGCTCGTCGTGGTGAACAGCGAGGAAGGAGCCTACAGCAAGCACTATTCGAATGTGCGCGAATTCGCCCGCGAACCGCTGGAGGTTGCTGCGGGGGAGAGTTCCATCCTTTTCCTTGCCAACGCCACCGAGGCCGACGGTTACCAGCTCAGCGGCCTGCCGGCGACGAAATGGACGCCGGCTGAGCATCTGGTCAATTTTGCCATCATCAGCATACTGAGCGGGAAAGGCATTCCCGCTTCTACCAATCTGCTGTTTGGCGCCTGTACGGCTCCCGTGCGGGCTAACGCCCTCTGCGCACCGGACATCAAGATGTGCAGAATCCTGCCTGCCCTGGACCTGATGGTCACGGACATCCCGGAAGGCGCGACCGTTCGCGTGAGCATGGACAATATGGCCGGCGCGGTCGTCCTGTCCGCCGGGACCGGAGCGGTGGTCCTTCCGGGTGCGGAGCCCCTTGCTCCGGTCTCCCTGAAAACGTTCACGACAAGCGACAACACGCTTTCCGGTGCCCTTCACCCGACCGTCGAAGGGGCGGAGACGTGCAACATGACCCTGGACATCACCCTCTCTGCGGGCAGCGTTTCCCGCAGAGCCGCGGTATCGGCTCCCCGCATAGACTGCGGGAACAAATATAGTTTGAAGATTGATTTCAACGACCTGGTCGCCCTGCTGGAACTCGATTCCGACATGACCATTGTTGACTGGACCACCGCTTCCCCCATCGACGGGGAGGCCCAGGATGAAGACTAATCCTATTAGATAATAATGAGATCGTATAGACATTTATTCTTTTCCGCCCTGGCCATCCTCCTGCTCCCGGGTTGCCAGAAGGATATCCCCGGTGCGGGCAACGGCCTGCCGATGCAGCTCGCTCCGACGCTTGCCGGTGAGACCCGGGGCAGCCTGACCACGGCCGACCTGACGGATTTCTACCTGCAGGTCGTCTCCGACGATGCGGCCTACAGCTACTTCGAGCACGCCTCGAAGGGCGAAAGCGGCGCCTGGACGACCCCGACGGCGCTGCAATGGAAGAACGAGCAGGCGAGCATCACCTATTGCGCCGCGCGTCTGGGGGCGTACAGCTTCACGGCGGACGATTTCAAGAACGGCGTGAAGCTCGAGGTCCCGTCCGACCAGCGCACGCAGGAGCAGCTGAACGCCGCCGACCTGCTGACGATGGCCGCCGCGGGCAGGAAATTCGCGGACACCGCCGACGGGACGCTTCCCGTCGCCCTGTCCCACGGCCTGGCGAAAGTGAGCGTCACCCTGACCCTCGGGCCGGAATTCTATGAGAATTACTACGGCCTGGATGACAACCCTGTCCAGGACTTCATGCTTCACGATGTGACGGTCGGCTTCCGGTTCCAGCCGCAGACCGGCGCGGTGACCGCCTCCGGCACGAAGGCGGACATGCGCCCGCTGGCGTCTTCCTTCACCCCGGCCGGCGCAAGCGGGGAGAGCGCCCAGGCGATCTATGAACTGATCCTGGTGCCGCAGGACTTCGCCGCCGGGAAACTGAATGTGACATTCTCCGTGGATCAATACGAATATGCCTGGTCCAACAGCTCGGACATTTCCCTGGCGGCGGGCATGGCTTACGATCTGGAAGTGTCCGTCTCCGACGCTCCTTCCCAGAATGTGCCCTACGTCAAGATGGGGGATGGCCTCAGGTGGGCCACCTGCAATGTGGGGGCCGACAGCGAGACGGCGTACGGCGAGTATTATGCCTGGGCGGAAGTGGCGCCGAAGACCAGTTACGACCGGAGCTCATACCGCTGGCAGCAGCCCGGGATTGACCTGATCTACAACATCACGAAATACACCTTCGACGACGGAAACGCTTACGGTGCCAACTGGTACTCCGGCGATGTGTTTGTCGGCGACGGCAAGATCCGTTTCGCGGACTATGCCTACGCCGATGATCCCGCCCGGCAGAACTGGGGCCGTTCCTGGCGGACCCCTACGCCGGAGGAGTGGCAGTGGCTGATTGACAACTGTACCTGGGAATGGCAGGCCGATTACAAGGGAAGCGGGAAGAAGGGGATGCTGGTGACCAGCCAGGCCCCCGGCTACGTGGGGAACTGCATCTTCCTGCCTGCCGCAGGATATCTGCGAGATGAGTCCTATTACTCGTATGAGACAGGAGGTTTCTACTGGAGTTCAGCGCTTTTCGCAGAGGACGTGACGAAGGCCAGGCACCTGGATTTCGGCGCGACGTCGGATCCTGTAGAGGCCGCCTCCCTCCGCTACCGCGGCTTCTCCATCCGTCCCGTCTGCAACTAATGTCATTCTGAACGCAGCTCTGTCATTCTGAACGAAGTGAAGAATCTAGATCCTTCGGCTTCGCCTCAGGATGACAGAAAAAAGACTGACAGAAAAAAGACAGAAAACACGGATGCCAAACCCCGGACGATAGATTAGAAAGAATATGAACAAGAATACTATATTATTAACGCTTGCGGCAGCTGTTTTGCTGCCGGGCTGCAACAAAGACCTGACCCCGGCGGGCGGCGACTGCATCACCATTGAGGCGACCGTCGGTCCGGCCACCAAAGTGACCGGCGACGGCACCAAGGCAAGTTTCTCCGCCGGCGACAAAATCGCGGTCTATGCCTGGACCGGCAGTACGTCCGAGATCCCGGCGGAGCGCGAGGTGGACGGCATCGTCAACACCCTCGGCAGCGACGGCAAATGGAGCCCTGCGTCCCCGATGTACTGGAAGAACGCCGGCGACGCCCACTATTTCCTGGGCGTGAGCCCGGTGCACGCCATCAGCAGCCTGACGGCCGACGCGTTTTCCGTCGATCCGGCGGACTACGCCGCCTCCGACCTTCTCTTCGCCGCCCGGCTGGACGGTCTGAGGGTCGCCGACGGCCCCGTCAAGCTCTCCTTCCGGCACGCCATGGCGAAGCTGGTCGTCAACCTGAGCTTCCGCAGCCAGTTCGGCGGCACGCCTGAGGTGGGCGCCGTGACGCTCAATGCGAAGCAGACGGCGGTCGTGAACTACCTCACGCAGACCGTCGGCGCCACGGGCGACGCGGCTTCCGTGTCCCTGTCGGCCGTGACGGCCAACAGCAGCTACAGCGCCATCCTGGTGCCGCAGGCGGGTGTCCGGAAGATCACGGTCAGCATCGCCGGCAAGGACTATGTCTATACGGCGGGGACCGATATCCCCCTGGCCTCCGGCCAGATCACGACGCTGAACCTGACGGTCGGCAAGGACCTTATCGAACTCGCCTCCGGCATCACGATCGCCGACTGGGTGGACGACGCGCTCTCCGACCAGGAGCTGGCGTCGGACCAGGGCGCCTTCCAGCTCAGCGCCTATTTCCCGCAGGCGGCCTTGCCGATGCGGGACGGCTGGCAGGCGGGCGATGTGCTCTTCGTCTTCTTCAGCGGGCAGGCAGCGCCCAAGTACCTGGAAATGAAGTGGAACGGATCGGCGTGGGCGTGCGCTCCCAAGAACGGCCTGGACCTCGGCGCGTCGGAGTCCGGCACCATGCGGGCGGTGTTCCTGCCCTTCGCTTCGGATGCGACCGTCTCCGCCAGCGGCACGGACTATGCCTTCAGCACCGCCGCTGACTGCTACCTCGCCGCCACGCTGCCGTACGCCGTGACGGACGGGGTCGTGCGCGGCGCCTTCGACCTGGCGCTGCCGAAAGGCGATTTCCTCTTCTTCCTTCCGGACGGCGACGCGGCCGCTGACCAGCAGATTGAACTGCGCGAGCCGCACCTGACCCCGATCGACCTGGCCTCCTTCGATGCCGACGGCCATCCCGTGTCCGGCAGCACCGTCCATGGCGCACCGCTGACCGGTCGCGCCTGCATCGGCACAAAAAATGGATATGCCTTCTACGGATCCCTGGCGGAGGATGCCTGGGGCCTGGCGACGGACTATCGCTTCACGCTGGTACGCGGCGGCTGGCAGGGAGAGTACGCCGGCCTGACGCAGACCGGCAAGACCCTTTACGGCGACGGCAACGTGAGCCGTACCGAAACCCTCCCGGAATCCTCCTGGGAGCAGATGACAGACACCAAGCCCATTGACCTGGGCTGCGACGTGGACGATACGGTCCGGGGCGGAAAGAAGCGTATCTACTGGGCTTCCCGCAACCTCGGCGCCCGGAAAGACCGCCCGGCGGGCGAGAGTCCGACGCTGATCGAGCTGCAAAATACCTGGGGCGACTACTACGCCTGGGGCGAGACGGAGCCGTACTATGAAGCGGGCTATGCTTACAGCACCTTCGCCCAATGGAAGACGTGGCCCGACTGGAAGACCGGCTACAATTGGGACTCCTATCCCATGGAGACCGCCGGCAACGGCACCAAGTTCACCAAATACACGGGGAACTACGATGAATTTGCCACGAGCAGGACGGCGGACGGCCGGGCTGTGCTAGAGCGGGAAGATGATGCGGCCAGCGTCCATCTGGGCGGCAATTGGCGCATGCCCACGTATGAGGAATGGAAGGTGCTGCGCTTCAATACCCGTTACGACTGGGCCTGGGACGGCACCGTCGAGGGCTGTATCGTGACCGTCAAGGGCGGAACGGCGTGGAGCGATCCGACGATCTACCTTCCCGCCGCCGGCGGCCGGTTCAGTATTATCCTCGACCATGCGGGCAGCGTGGGCCTCTACTGGTCTTCCACCATCCACCCTCCTGTGGCCACCATCTTTTATATTTACACCATGGATCTCTCCGAGGGTATAATGGATCTCTCCGAGGATTTAATCGGTACGTCCAGTGGCACCCGGGAAGAGGGCCGCACCATCCGTCCCGTAACTGATTAATGATATGAAAAAGATAACATTGATATCCATTGTTGCAGTCATTCTGCTGGCCTGCACCAAGGACCCGGCTTCCTCGGATGCCGGTAGCATCACCGTCACGGCAAACATCGGCCCGCTGACCAAAGTGGCCACTACCGGCGCCGCGTCCAACTTTGAAGAGGGCGATGCGATCGCGGTCTATGCCTGGACGGGCTGCGCGGGCGAGATCCCGGCCACCCGCGTGGTGGACGGCGTCGTCAACACCCTCGGCAGCGACGGCAAATGGATCCCCGCATCCCCGATGTGCTGGACCCCCGGCACCCACGCCCACTATTTCCTGGGCGTCAGCCCGGTGCACGCGATCAGCGACTTCACGGCGGACGCTTACGCCCTGTCGGGCGACAGCGCGGTCGACGACCTGCTCCTGGCCCGGAACCTGGACGGCCTGAAGCCCGGCTCCGGCGCGGTGGCGCTCGCTTTCAGCCATGCGATGGCCCGCCTGACGGTGAATGTCAAGGTCCGGACCGAATTCGGCGCTTCGCCTGCGGTCAGCGTCAGCGTCTCCGCCAAGTCCGGCGCCACGGTGAACTGCCTCACCGGGGCCGTCACGCCCACGGGTACTGCTTCTGCTGTCAGTTTGCCCGCCGCGGCTTCCGCCCCGAGCGGCTACACGCACAGTTTCAGCGGCATCCAGGTGCCGCAGGGCGGCGTCAAGACCATCACGCTTACGGTTGCCGGCAAGGAGTTCGTCTATGAGGCAGGGGAGGACATCCCCCTGCAGTCCGGCCACCACACCACCCTTGGCCTCCTCGTCGGCAAAAACAAGATCGAGCTCTCCGGCGTCACTGTCGCCGAGTGGACGGCGGGGGCTTCGCTTCCGGGCGGGAAAGCCCTGGTTCAGCATGATTACGTGGACATGGGCAATGGTCTCAAGTGGGCCACCTGCAATGTGGGTGCCGACAATCCCTGGGACTACGGCGACTACTTCGACTGGGGCGCCACCGTTCCCTATTATCAGACCGGATACTCGCAAGAGAGCCCCTGTACACACTGGATTGATGGCAAGAGCGGATACAACTGGGCGAATTACTCCTTCATGGAGGCCGGACAGTCCAGCTGGAACCGCATCACGAAGTACACTTTTGCCGACGGGCAGACTAATGGTACCTGGTGGTATGACGGGGACACTTTCGTGGGTGATGGCAAGACATCCTTTGCGGATTACGATTATGCTGACGATGCGGCCCGCGCCAACTGGGGCGCTGGCTGGCGCACGCCGACGGATGCCGAGTGGACCTGGCTGCTGGAGAACTGCACCTGGACGTGGACGACGAATTACAACGGCTCCGGCGTGAACGGTATGCTTGTGACCAGCACCGTCAACGGCAAGCAGATCTTCCTTCCCGCCGCTGGCTACCGGGGCAATGACTACCACAACTACACGGGGGACCGCGGCTTCTATTGGTCTTCCTCCCTCAACGTGGTCGGCTCGGACTTCGCCTGTGAGTTGTTCTTCCGCTGGGACGGATTCGACATGGGCGGCGAACACCGCGACTACGGCCAGTCCGTGCGTCCCGTCACAGAATAACCGTGCAAACCGAGAGAAGAGCCAAGCTGGCTTGTGCTCTTCCGAGGTGTAGCCGGTTTATTGCGGAGCAATAAAGAAGAGATGCCCGGTGTATATATTTGTGCGTAAAACCTGTATTACCATGAAGAAGTTATTGATTGTTTTTGCGCTGTTCCTGCTGGGTGCAATGGCGGCGAACGCCCAGGCGGTCTATAAGACCGGCACCAAGAGCGATGCGAACGTGAAAGTGTATGTGACCTCGACCAAGAGCGAGGCCGACCTGGTGGTGTATGAGTGCAGCAGCAAGAGCGAGGCCTCCGGCAACCAGGGCCTGTGGTACTTTGTGAGTTCCGCGAGCGAGGCCAAGAAGAAGGTCTATTTCACCGATACCAAGTCCGACGCCGACATCGTCATCTACTATACCCGCACCAAATCCGAGGCCTGCTGGCAGAACCGCAGCAAGTCCGGAAAAATGGACTAAGCGCGGTGTCCGTCATCTTTTTTGGGGAAGGTCTCTTTTTATGCACGAGACCTTCCCCATCATTTATGCCCTGTGGACCCCTCCGTTGCCGTTTCTGCGGGGAAGGTGCCGGCCCTAAAAGTAGACCTTCCCCAAATCAGGACAACAAACGGGACAACATGGTTATTCTGGAATCATCCCGTTTCCTACCAGTGCATAGAAATCACTGATTATCTGTTCTTTGTCTGGATTATCCTTAAGAATTATAAGGGAGGCTTTGACCAAGTAGTCTGGTGTCTGCTGCTGAGCACTGTATTTTTCTGCCCGACCATCATTATACTTTCGAAACCATCGGTCGAAAAGATAGTCTCTGGCTAGCTCCCGGCCATCTGCGGTGTCACAGATGTAGATGATTCCATTTTCGACATTCTCGAAGAATGCTAAGACCAAGTCCGCTACCGTGGCTGCGATTCTGGGATCGACGGGGCGAGGGAAGTTATTGACCTGTTCAAGATTAAAGGCGTAAACATTCTGGAAACTCGTAACGTATGAATCCATTCGCAGGAAATATGCCACATACTTTTGTCCAGAATCGGTCTGGAAGGAATAAATAAGGCTGTCCGCCTCGCAGACAACCTTATATGGGCTTGGCAAGGATAACACCGCGTTCTTTCGCTACTTGTTCTACTTTCCCGCCTTTCTTGATGCACTCGCGAATCGCGAGTTTGTCATCCATCATCCGATGGAGAACTGATTTTTGAACTGTTTTTTTCTTTTCCATAGTTTCTCTTTTGTTTCAGCAAATGTACAGAAAAAAAAGAGAAAAGCAAGTGAGGCGTGTTATTCCGTCAGACAAGAATCCATTAGGCTTTCGATGGCCTCTTTGTCGAGGTGCTGGCCGATGAATACGATCTTGTTCATCCGGTCGCCGTACTCGGGATCCCAGTCGCGGCGGAGTTTGGCGTCGCGGCGCATCATCTCCTGCAGCTCGTCGCGGGGCATCGTGGCGAACCAGTAGCCGGCGTCCTTGAGGGTCTTCTGCTGGCCTGCCGTCTCGAAGAGATAACACTTGTCGGTGTCGGCGCTGAAGTAACACAGTCCCTTGCAGCGGATGATGTTCTTGGGCCACTTCTTCGCAACAAAGTAGTCGAACTTATTGATATCCAGCGCAGGACGCGAGTAGTACACGTAGGTCCCGACGCCATACTCCTCGGCTTCGCCCTCTTCATGATCATGATCGTGATGGTGGTGATGCTCGTGGTCGTGGTGATGATGCTCGTGCTCGTCGTGATCGTCGTGATCGTCGTCATCATCGTCATCGTGGTCTTCGTCACCGCCTTCGATTTCAGCAATCCAGGCCGCGCTGGTGGCCACCTGGTCGAAGTCGAAGAGGCCCGTGTGCAGAAGCTTGTCCAGCTCGATGTCGCCGTAGTCGCAGGTCAGGATCTCGGCCTTCGGCTGCAGGGCGCGCACGATGCTCTTCACGCGGCCGAGCTCCTCGGGCGTGACCTCGGAAGCCTTGTTGAGCAGGATGATGTTGCAGAACTCAATCTGCTCGATCACGAGGTTCTCGATGTCCTCCTCGTCGATGTTTTCACGCTTGAGCGCCTCGCCGCAGCCGAATTCGTCCTTCATGCGCAGGGCGTCCACGACCGTGACGATGCAGTCCAGGGTGGGAACGGCCACGCCCGGATAGGACGGCCGCGAGAGCTGGCGGTAGGAGTTGATCGTCTGCGCGATCGGTGCGGGCTCGCAGATGCCGCTCGCCTCGATGGCGATGTAGTCGAAGCGGTTCATGCGGGAGATTTCCTCCAGCTGGGCCACGAGGTCCATCTTCAGCGTGCAGCAGATGCAGCCGTTCTGCAGGGCCACGAGGCTGTCGTCCGTCTGGCCCACGACGCCGCCTTTCTCGATCAGGTCCGCGTCGATGTTCACTTCGCCCAGGTCATTGACAATCACCGCGAACTTGATGCCGCGACGGTTGGTCAGGATACGGTTCAGGAGCGTGGTCTTACCGCTCCCGAGGTAGCCGGTGATCAGCAGCACCGGCAGTGCTTTATTTTCTAATTCGATGTTCATAGTCATTTCGCTACGCGAAGATACTATTTTTTCGGGTATGTTGTGACTACAGGAGGAAGAACAAAGCGACGCCGATCATCGAAACGGTCACGCCGAGGATTTCCTTCGGCGTGATCTTTTGTTTGTAGATCAGCGCGTAGGGGAGGATGATGAGCACAGGCGTGAGGGCCATCAGCGTGGAGGCGATGCCTGCGCGCGCGTACTGCACGGCCATGAGCGAGAGCGACACGCCGATGAAGGGCCCGAAGAGGGTGGTGAGGCCTGTGAACTGCATCCCGCGGCGGTCGTGCACGGCGGCGCGCAGCTGCGGCAGCTGGCGCATGAGGGCCATCCAGACGAAGAATCCGACCATCCCGGTCAGCGAGCGGATCATCGTGGAGGCAAAGGGCATGGCCCAGTCGAAGGCGGCGGGCGCATCCGCGGGCAGCGCCGCCTCATAGTGCTGCATGCCGATCTTGCTGAGCACGAGTCCCACGCCCTGGCCCATGCCGGCGCCGATCCCCAGCAGCACGCCCTTGAGGGGCAGCTTGAGCGTGAGACGGTGGCCGTCCTGCGATCGGCTGAGAATGGAAATGGCGATACCCGACAGGGTCACGCCCATCGCGAGGACGGACTTCCAGGAGAGTGTCTCGCCGAGCAGAATCCAGCCTGCGAAGGCGGCGAAGACGGGCGCCAGCGTCATGAAGAGCTGCCCGAAGCGGGCGCCGATCACGACGTAGGAGTTGAAGAGGCAGAAGTCCCCGAACACGTAGCCGACCAGGGCGGAGAGGCCCATCCAGAGCCAGGTCTTGCCGTCGGCGAAGGCGGGGTACGGGTGTCCGATGACGATCCAGAGGAGCCCGGCGAGCAGGAGCGACGACAGGACCATGCGGAACAGGTTGGTGCTCATGGCACCGATCCTGCGGCTCGCCTCATTGGCGAAAAGTGCGGTCGCGGTCCACAGGATGGCCACGACGAGCGAGATGATTTCTCCCAGATACTGCATAAAAGCGAAACTAACGGCGCGCAAAGTTACAAATATTCCCGAAGAATGGAAGCGGCCGCTTCGGCGAGGCGCTCGCGGGCCCAGGCGGGCTGCAGGGCGATGCTGTCGGGGATGCTGTCGTCCGCTAGGGCGACGGTGCGGGCGAAGGGGAGCGCGGCGGCCTCCGGGGCCACGCGGCCGCCGACGGCGACTACCGGAACCCCGGCTGCCTGTGCCCGCCGCAGAATGCCGCTGGCGGCCTTCCCGCTGGCAGTTTGCGCATCAATACGTCCTTCGCCGGTGATGACCAGATCGGCGTCTTGTAACTGTGCGTCGAAGCCGGCGGCGTCCAGCACCAGGTCGATGCCGCTCTCCAGCCGGGCGCCCAGCAGCGCGTGCAGCGCCCCGCCGATGCCTCCCGCCGCCCCGTATCCATGTTCGTCATTCGCCGGCATGACCTTTTCGTCATTCGCCGGCTTGACCGGCGAATCTCTCCACATCACCTCCGCAAACGCCGCCGTCCCCTCATCCAGTACCCGCACCTGCTCCGGGCTCGCACCCTTTTGCGGAGCGAAGACCTCCGCCGCGCCTCCGGGCCCGCAGAAGGGCGTGTCCACGTCGCAGGCGGCGGTGAAGCGTGCTTCCTTCAGAGCCGGGTGCACGGCGCTGCGATCGATCCGCGCGATGCGCCCCAGCGATGCGCCGCAGCCCGGCAGCACCGCTCCGGAGGTGTCCAGGAAGCGGAATCCGAGCGCGGAGAGCAGCCCCGTGCCGGCGTCGTGGGTGGCGCTGCCGCCCAGGCCGATCAGCAGCTCCCGGCAGTCGCGCTCCAGCGCGTCGCGGATGAGCAGGCCCGTGCCGTAAGAAGAGGTCAGCAGGGGATTGCGCTCCTCGGGCCGGAGCAGGGGCAGGCCGCTGGCGGCGGCCGTCTCGACGACGGCGAGCTCGCCGCACAGGGCGTAGCGTGCCCGCATGGGGCGGCCGAGCGGATCGAGCGTCTTGACTGGTACCCATTTCCCGCCTTGGGCGGAAAGAATGGCTTCGCAGAAGCCCTCGCCCCCGTCCGCGACGTTCACGCGAGCCACATCACACGTAGGACACGTGCGCTGCAGGCCGTCCGCCAGCGCGTCGGCCACCTCTCGGGCCGTCAGGCAGCCCTTGAAGGAATCGGGTGCAAGGAGAATTTTCATTTATTGTGCACAAAGATACCGATTTTCCGTTTTTTTCTTATCTTTCGGAAACAAAACCAAATGCCGTGAAAACTCTTGTCCGTATCCTGACTCTGATCTGCCTGCTGGCAGGTCCTGTGGCTTTTGGCCAGACTGACAGCCTCCGCTACATCGTGCGCGGCACCGTGACCGATGCCACCGGCGGTAAACCGCTGGGTTATGTATCCGTTACCCTTCCCGGTACCAACTATGCGACCGTCACCAACCAGGACGGCGTTTTCGTGATTAAATCCGACCAGCCGGCGCGCTTCGTCGCCTTCTCGCTGCTCGGCTATAAACCCCAGACTGTCCCGGCCGACCGCAGCCAGATGATGCAGGTGGCCCTGACGCGCGGCCAGTTCACGCTGGACCCGGCGCAGGTCATCTCCGGCGATCCGCTGTCCCTGCTGCTGGACGCCATCTACAAGATCAATGCGAACGGCCCCTCTGAGGCCGAGCTCTTCGACTGCTTCTATCGCGAGACGGTCCAGAAGCGCCAACGCTTCATCTATATCTCCGAAGCGGTCACCAAGATGTACAAGAGCCCGTACCGGCTCAATTTCTCGCGCGATCGCGCCGCCGTGGAGAAGAGCCGCCTGCTGCAGAGCCCGCGTAAGACCGACACCCTGGCGGTGAAGGTGCTGGGCGGCCCCACGCAGGCCGTCGATCTGGACCTGGTCAAGCTGCGCACCTTCATCCTGGATCAGGAGGACCTGGAGAATTACCGTCTGGAGATGCTGGATCCCGTGATGCTGGACGACCGGCGCCAGTTCGTGATCCGGCTCATCCCCAATGTCGAAAAGGAATTTGCCCTGCATAACGGCTTGATCTACATCGATCAGGAGTCGCTCTCTTTCTCCCGCATCGAGCTCTCGCTGGATGTCTCCGATCCCGGCAAGGCCACGAATGCGATGCTGATCGACAAGCCGATCGACATCCGCTTCCGGCCGAAGGAAATGTCCCTGCTGCTGAACTACAAGCGCGAGGACGGCAAGAACCGCCTGAGCTATGTCCGCACGGTGTTCCGCTTCAACTGCGACTCCCGTAAGCGCCTGTTCAACACGGAGTTCACCGCGATCGCGGAGATGGTCGTGACGAACCGCTACGCGGGCGAGGCCGTCGAGCCGATCGACCGCAAGGAGGCCTTCCGCAGCAGCGAGACGCTGGCCGACAAGACGCAGGCCTATTTCGATCCCGACTTTTGGAAGGCCTACAACATCATCGAGCCGACCGAGAGCCTGGAGAATGCCATCGATCGTCTGAAGAAGGCGGAGTCCAAATAGTTCCGTGTTTTCTTGTATTCTTGACCGGAATAAAGTATATTTGTTCCGGTTAGTTATTGTATTTTATGGCAGAGAAACGATTGCTTCTTGGCGATGAAGCGGTGGCCCTGGGGGCCTTGCATGCCGGTCTGTCCGGTGTCTATGCCTATCCGGGCACGCCTTCGACCGAGATTACCGAATATATCCAGCAGAGTCCGCTCGCGCGGGAGCGCGGCGTGCACAGCCGTTGGTGTACCAACGAGAAGACGGCCATGGAAGCCGCGCTGGGCATGTCGTACGCCGGCAAGCGGGCGCTGGTGTGTATGAAGCACGTGGGCATGAACGTCTGCGCCGACGCCTTCGTCAACGCCGCCGTCACGGGCGTGAAAGGCGGCCTGGTGGTGCTGGCGGCGGACGACCCGTCCATGCATTCTTCGCAGAACGAGCAGGATTCCCGCTTCTACGGCAAATTCGCGATGGTGCCCATCCTGGAGCCGTCCGACCAGCAGGAAGCCTATGATATGATGGCGCAGGCCTTCGCGCTCTCCGAGCAGCTGCGGCTGCCGGTGCTGATGCGCCTCGTCACGCGCCTGGCGCACTCCCGTGCCGCGGTGCAGACGGGGGAGCCCGTCGCGCAGAACGCGTTGGAGCCGGACAACGAGCGCACGCACTGGGTGCTGCTGCCGGGCAACGCGCGCCGGCAGTACGCCTCGCTGGTCGCCAAGCAGCCCGAGATCGCCGCGCTGGCGGAGGGGGCTGCGTTCAACCGTCTGCAGGTTCCGAAGGTGTCCGACCTGGGCGTGATCGCCGCCGGCATCGCATACAACTATGTCCGGGAGTCGGCGCCCGCCGGCCTCCCGATCCTCAAGGTCTCGCAGTATCCACTGCCGGTGAAGCAGGTCCGCGAACTCGCGGCGCACTGCGGCCGCATCCTCGTCGTCGAGGACGGCCAGCCCTTCGTGGAGGAGCAGGTGCGCGGCCTCCTCGGACCGGA
>Ga0310786_10008288_pt1 | contig 13370 bp, 14 predicted proteins | sample AusTroGonzalo_MG_FD_203881 | JGI IMG/M metagenome (GOLD analysis project Ga0310786, IMG submission 203881) | Bovine rumen microbial communities from tropical cattle in Woodstock, Queensland, Australia - Gonzalo_03 (v2) (version 2) | ecosystem: Host-associated > Mammals > Digestive system >... | reverse complement strand
CGTCTCCAAGATGGTCAACAGCGCGAGGATCGGGGACATAAGCACTGCAAGGGAGATCCACGAGAGGCTCCTCCCCCTGTTCACCGCACTGTTCTGCGAATCCAACCCCATACCCATCCAGTACACCATGGGAAGGATGGGATTCGGCAACGGTGTTCCCAGGCTCCCGCTGACGGAACTGAGCGCAAAGGGCAAGTCCATACTGGACCCCGTGCTGGATTCCCTGGGTCTGTGAGGCGTTTCCTATGATGAACGAAAAGGTAAGGAAGGCCGCGGATTGCGGCAAAAGGACGGCGTCGGTCGACTGGGTAGAGATGGTCTGAATGATTACGGTAATGAAGTTCGGAGGGACCAGCGTAGGTTCCGCAGAGGCCATCCAGAGGGTAGCCAACATCATCGTGAACACACCGGGCGAGAAGGTCGTCGTGGCCTCCGCCATGTCGGGCATCACCAACTTCCTGGTGAATGTCGTGGACAACCCGCCGTCCGACATGAACGAAGTCGTCCAGCAGTTCGCGGACAAGCATATCATGGCCGCGGAGCAGATGTTCGACGAGAACACCATGGCCGATTTCAAGGTCGAGTTCTATGAGAGGCTGCAGAAGTTCAAGGAGGCGCTGAACAGCGACCCCAACGACGCCTACTACAAGGATCTGGTCACATCGCAGGGCGAGAGGTTCTCCACCCTGATACTCTCTTTCTATCTCAGGAAGATGGGATACGAATCCGTTGCACTGACATCCGAGGCAGCGGGGATAGCGGCCGTTGGTCTCCCCCTGTCGGGATCGGCAGACCTGCAGGCCACGGCCAGCGGAATGACCCTGAAGGTCATGCCCCTGCTGTCCAAGGGGATAATCCCTGTGATCACAGGATTCTACGGGATCAAGGACGGAGCTCCGCTCACATTCGGGAGAGGGGGATCGGACTACTCAGCCGCTGTTGTCGCCAACGCGCTGGACGCGGATATGCTGGAGATCTGGACTGATGTCGACGGATTCATGACCGCCGACCCCAGGATCATCAAGGATGCCATCAAGATCGAGCAGATGACCTACGCAGAAGCGGCTGAGCTGGCCTACTTCGGAGCCAAGGTCCTGCACCCCAGGACCATCGAGCCCGTAAGGGTCAAGCACATCCCGCTGAAGGTCAGGAACTCCTTCAGGCCGGAGGAGCCCGGAACCATTATCCAGTACCTCAGGACCAAGGGCAAGGGCCTGCTAAAGAGCGTGGCCACCAAGAACGACCTGGCGATTGTCACCATCAGCTCTGCGGAGATAGCCTACAGGCCGGAACTCGTGGCGACCATCATCAACAAGATTGCCGAGAATAATATCATAATCTATTCCATATCGACCTCCCTGTCCACCGTGGCCATCCTGATAAGCTACGACGAGGTCTCCACGATGATAAGGAGGCTCAACGAGCTCTCCGGAGGAGTGATAGAGAGGATCGACGTGAAGAACGGAGTGTCACTGGTATGCTGCGTGGGCGACGACCTTCTGTCCAAATGCGGAGTGACCGGAGAGATCTTCACCGCCGTGAAGGAGGCGGGCGTTAACGTGGAAATGATATCCGAGGGAGCGTCCGAGGTATCTCTGAACTTCGTCGTGCCCATGGGCATGGTCACCGACGTGGTGGCGGTCCTTCATTCCAAATACATAGGTGAATCACAATGATGCGCGATTTCGAGGGAAAGGACGGAATCATGATGATAGGCGGCAAGTCCGCCGTTGAGTTGGCAGAGGAGTTCGGAACCCCTCTGTACGTATGCGACGAGGCAAGGATCAGAGAGAACTACAGGAACGTGTACAACGCATTCTCCAGATACATGAATACGAAGATACACTACGCCTGCAAGGCCAACACCAACCTCGCAGTACTGAGGATATTGGAGCAGGAGGGATCCGGCATCGATGCGGTATCCATAGGAGAGGTCAGGACCTGTCTGAAGGCAGGCTTCACCCCGGACAGGATCATGTACACCGGAGTGAACGTCAGCGACAAGGAGCTCAAGGAGGTGGCCGAGCTCGGAGTGATGATCAACGTCGACTCGGTCTCGGAACTCGAGAGGCTGGCGGAGATCTCGCCCCAGCACGAGATATCGTTCCGTATCACGCCCGGAGTCGGATCCGGCCACAGCGACAAGGTCATAACGGGATCCAAGGGTGCGAAGTTCGGCATACCCCTCAACGAGGTCCTGAACACATATGCCAGAGCTAAGGATCTGGGATTCAAGATCAAGGGGATACACGCCCACATAGGATCCGGCGGACAGTCCGTGGAGCCCTTCCTGGACATGATACAGGTCCTGTGCGACCTGGTCAACGAGATCAAGGAGATGGGCATCGACCTGGAATTCATCGACATGGGCGGAGGCATCGGAGTCCCGTATAAGCCCCAGGAGGACGAGATGGACCTGAACGAGCTCGCATCCGAGATCACCGACATGATCGAGCAGGAGACCGACATCAGGACCATCATCCTGGAACCGGGAAGGTACATCATCTGCGACGCCGTCGTCCTGCTGACCAGGGTCAACGATGTGAAGGATGCGGGAGTCAAGAAGTACATCGGCTGCGACGCCGGATTCAACACGCTCATAAGACCCGCGTTCTACGACTCGTTCCATTACGTGGCGATAGCCAACAAGTTCGGGAAGGCATGCGTCAACAGATACGAGGTCGTCGGACCGATCTGCGAGTCCGGGGACTATCTGGCGCATGACCGCGTGCTCCCCGAGCCGAAGGAAGGCGACATCGTGGCGGTCTACAACGCAGGAGCATACGGATTCTCGATGTCCAGCAACTACAATTCAAGGCCTCTCTGCGCAGAGGTCCTCGTGAACGACGGCCATGCGGACCTGATCCGCGAGCCGGAGACGATAGAAGAACTATGGAGACACCAGATCATACCCAAGAGGCTGATGTGAATGCATTTCTGGAAATATCACGGAATAGGTAACGACTTCATCCTTCTGGACGGTTCCAAGGGGGACCTCCAGGTGGACAACGAATGGTGCAGATGCGCCTGCGACCGCCACTTCGGCATCGGAGGGGACGGCGTGCTCTACATCCTGCCCGGAGAGGGCACCGACATCACCATGAGGATCATCAACGCCGACGGAACGGAGGCGGAGATGTGCGGAAACGGCATCAGGTGCGTCGCGGTCCACGCCTACAACTACGGCATCGTCAAGAAGAAGGAGTTCAGCATCCACACGATGGCAGGAGACCTCAAGGCTACGGTCACCCTGGAGGGGGACAAGGCCGTCGCGACCACCATCGACATGGGAGCCCCCATCCTCGACGGAAGGTCCATCCCCATCGACTACGACGGACGCTACATCAACGAGGACTTCGCCGTGCTCAGGTACTTCTTCAAGGCCAACGCGGTCTCCATGGGCAATCCCCACTTCATCACATTCCAGGAGATGGACGATCCGACGATCGACAGGCTCGGACCCATACTGGAGACCCACAGGATGTTCCCCAGGAAGACCAATGTGGAATTCTGCAGGATCATCGACGGGAAGATCTACATAAGGGTCTTCGAGAGAGGGGCCGGATGGACCCTCGCATGCGGAACGGGTGCATGTGCCAGTACAGTGGCTGCTGCCCTTAACGGACTCGTCCCTTACGACGAACCGATAGATGTCCACCTGCCCGGCGGATGGCTCAGAGTCACCGTCGACAAGGATCTGAAATACGTCCTCATGGAGGGCCCCGCGGACCTCGTGTTCGAGGGAGATCTGTCCGATGAATATTCGAAGTGATCCAATGAATTACGAACAAGCTGAAAGACTCAAACAGATACCTCCCTACCTCTTCGTGAGGCTGGAGCAGCTCTCCGCCGAGAAGAAGGCACAGGGGTGGGACATGATAGACTTCGGTATCGGGGATCCCGACCTCCCTGCCCCCGAGTGCGTGGTGGAAGCCATGTACGAGGCGGCCAAGGTCAACGAGAACCAGAAGTACTCCTCATCGGCCGGAGAGAAGGACCTCCGCGTAGCGGTGGCCCAGTGGTACAAGAAGAGATACGGACTGGACATCGACCCCGACACGCAGGTCTGCATAACCATCGGATCGAAGGAGGGTATATTCAACATCGCCCAGGCCTTCGTAAACCAGGGAGAGGTCATCATAGCACCTTCCCCCGGATACCCGGTGTACTCAGGCGCGGCCACCCTCTTCAACGAGGCGGAATGCGTCAAGGTACCATTGAGGGCCGAGAACAACTGGCTCCTGGACATCGACGAATGCCCCAAGCACGCCAGGATGCTCTACCTCAACTATCCGAACAACCCGACGGGAGCGACCTGCGACCTAGATTACCTCAAGAAGGTCTACGACTGGTGCCAGGTCAACGACACCATCTTCTGCTACGACAACGCGTACTGCGAGATGGTGTACGACGGTTACGTCGCGCCCTCCGCCCTCCAGGCAGGGCCGGACTGCATTGAGTTCGGATCGTTCTCCAAGACGTTCAACATGACCGGTTTCAGACTGGGGTATGCTGTAGGTAACCCCGATCTCATCGCCGGACTGAAGAAGTGCAAGGGCCAGATCGACTCTGGAGCACCCATCTTCATCCAGAAGGCGGCCATCAAGGCGCTGAGCCTCTACGGACCCAACGGGGAGGCGCCCGACGAGGTCGCAGAGAACATGAAGATCTACTCCGAGAGGAGGAAGGTTCTCGTGGACGGCCTGAGGGACCTCGGGTTCGACGTCAAGATGCCCATGGGTACGTTCTACGTCTGGTTCAACTGCGGGATGTCATCATCGGAATTCACCCAGAAGATGATCGACATCGGAGTCATCGTCACACCTGGTAGCGGATTCGGAGAATCCGCGGAAGGCTACATCAGGATGACGGTCACGGAACCCGTGGAGCGTATCAAGAAGGCCCTTCAGAGGATGAAGGAGAACAAGTACATCGCTTGATTTCCAAAAAAAACTTCAAAAAAAAGATGGTAGGGGAAACCCCCTACCTTTGTTGTTTTCCAAGATCACTTCATGAACTTGTTCTTGATGATGGGCGTAAGTCCACCGATGAGGGTGATGATTCCGCCGACAAGAACGAGCCAGAATCCGATTCCCACAGAGTACCACTCGGTAAGAGGCTTGGTAGCTCCGAGGTATGTGATGCTCTGGGTGTACCAGAGGATTCCGCAGATCACAACGATGATGGAACAGATCAGTGCGATCAGTCCGAGGATGTTGTTGATCTTCTCGTACTTCTCAGTGTTGGCAAATGTGGGCACGATCATCAGAACGAGGGATATGATACCGCAAACGACTGCGACCAGGGCAACGAAAGAGTATGCCATGGGTCCTGCAACCTGCAGACCATAGGGCGAGTATCCTGTTGCAATGCTGTCGACATTGCTGAAAATATCCCATCCGCTGTATGACTTTGTCTCGCCTAATGCTTCATATGAAATCCATCCAAGGAACGCACCAATTACGAGAATGATGGCTCCGATTAATCCGATGAATCCCAAAAAGTTCATGTTTCTCGAATCCATGTTAATCACCATTTTGGGGGCAGACCCCCCAGATTGCACTAAATGCAAACAGTTAGTCAGTACATTACTGAGTATATACACTTGGCGAATTTCATTCTATAAAATACGAAGGATTATTTGACAGCTGGAATCCCTGCCTTTCACTGTCATTTTTCCACTTTCGGTCATACCAATCTAAGAAATGAGACTCGCAAACCTTAGATTTCGACATACTGCCAGCATGATTTTCGAACTCTACAATTGATAGTCTGGCACATGCTTTTTTACGGTTCCACTTTCGGAGACCCCCATCTCAACTTTAAATATAGATTGGATGATGATGTTGATGAGGAATCACAATGGCCACAAAAACCCTTGAAGATATACCAGGAGTAGGACCAGCCATAGCAGAAAAACTCCGTGAAGCAGGATACAACGAACTGATGGCCATCGCAGTTGCTTCCCCATCCGAACTCTCAGAAGCGTGTGAGATCGGGGAGAAGAAAGCCATGGACATCATAGAGGGTGCCAAGCTTTGCGCGGACATTGGCGGTTTCGAGACAGGAGAAGACATCCTTGAGAGACGCAAATCGATCACCAAACTGACGACAGGATCGAAAGCATTCGACGAGTTGCTCGCCGGCGGACTTGAGACACAGTCCATCGTAGAGCTCTTCGGAGAGTTCGGAAGCTGCAAGACGCAGGTCTGCTTCCAGCTCGCAGTGAACGCCACCCTTCCTGAGGACAGGGGCGGATTCGACTCGGATGTCATCATCATAGACACAGAGAACACGTTCAGACCCGAAAGGATCATCCAGATGGCTAACTACCTCGGAGTCGATCCCGACGAGACACTGAAGAGGATCCATGTAGCAAGAGCGTTCAACTCGCAGCACCAGGTTCTGCTTGTGGACAAAGCACTCGAGCTTGCACAGACCCTGAAGGTCAAGCTGCTGATCGTGGACTCATTGACATCACACTTCAGAGCGGAGTACGTAGGGAGGGGAGCGCTCGCAGAGAGGCAGCAGATCCTCAACCGTCACATGCACGACCTTCTGAACTTCGCAACACTGAACAATGCGGTAATCGCCGTCACCAATCAGGTCGCAGCAAAGCCCGATGCATTCTTCGGAGACCCCACCAGACCCATCGGAGGAAACATCGTGGGACACACTGCTACCTTCCGTATCTATCTGAGGAAGGGTAAAGCCGGCAAGAGGATTGCTAGACTCATCGATTCTCCCAACCTGCCAGAGGGCGAAGCCGTGTTCATGGTGACCGAAGACGGTATTAAGGACTAAACATTAAACGGGGACGTGAGTCCCCAATATTTCTTCGAATTATCAGGCGAATCCAAGGACATGCCTGTGGCCGAGGTCAGAGGCTGTCTGGAGGCGGAGACCGATTCCTACGAGATAGTCTCATCCGGACCCGGTTACGTCATCGCTTCATTCGACGAGAAATATCTGGATTCCGTTGCGGACCGTATAGCTCTATCACACAGCATCGGCCGGTATCTTGGAGAATACACGCCCGACGATATCTCGGGACTTTCTAACGTGAATCTTCCGCCTGGCTCATTCGCTATTCGCGCCAAGAGATTCGAAGGGATGATGAGGGATGTCGATTCGCAGAAGCTCATCCGCAACGCAGGAACGCTTCTTTCCAAACACAACGATGTGAATCTGAAAGATCCCGACGTTGTGGTCAGGATGCAGATGTGCGATAAGGTCCACCTCTACATCGAGGACAAGGTCACAGAGAACGATCTCCTCGAACAGAGGAAGGTCGCTGAGAGACCATTCTTCTCTCCTATCTCCCTGCACCCCAAGTATGCAAGGGCCTTGATCAACATGGCCAGGGTCAAACGCGGAGAGACGGTCCTCGATCCTTTCTGCGGTACCGGAGGGATAGTCATCGAGGCCGCTCATATGGGAATGAAAGCGGTAGCGTCCGATTTCGACGAGGAGATGGTCATAGGATGTCAGGAGAATCTCGATTTCTACGGGCTTAAGATGGCCGACTTCGATGTCATCGACATCGGAGAGATCGCCGAGAGGTTCCCTGAGATGGATTCCATATGCACCGATCCGCCCTACGGAAGATCCACCAAGACCGGCGGGGAACGCATCGATGCCCTCTACCGCCGTGCAGGCGACGTCATACCCAAATGCCTGAAGGAGGGCCACAGGGCAGGGATAATCCTCCCCCATCCCATCAGCATCGACGGTATGGAATTGGAGAACATGTTCCTACAGAGGGTCCACGGAACTCTGACCAGGCATTACCATATCTTCAGGAACTGACCGCTATATTACGCACGCATGTGTTTTATACGTACGACATATAGCGATGCCTAGCATCAGATCCGGAATCCGGTGCAACGATGTGATTAACGATGACAGTCAAACAGTACATGCTCGACAAGATAAAGAACGGTACCATGCACGCGGCATTGATCGATCCTGACAAACAGTCAGCCGAGGAAGCCGGTAAGATCGCAAAGATCGCCAAAGATGCCGGTGCCGACATAATCTTCGTAGGAGGCTCCAGCGGGATCACCATGGAGAACCTCTCGGCCACATCAAAGGCCGTCAAGGAAGCATCTGGACTGCCTGTCATCCTTTTCGGAGGCACCCCCGAATCCCTCAACAAGGAGCTGGATGCCGTATTCTTCATGCAGATCGTCAACGCGGCCGACCCCAGGTTCGTCACCTTCGGACAGGTCATGGCCGCGCCAATCATAGCCAAACTCGGTCTCGAATCCATCTCAATGGGATATGTCATCGTCGAGCCGGGAATGACCGTAGCACGTGTGAGCAGCGCCAAGGTCGTCAAACAGGACGATGTAGAGGCGGCTGTCGCCTACGCTCTGGCATGCAAGATGTTCGGATTCGAGTTCATCTACTTCGAGGCCGGATCGGGAGCCGACAGGCCTGTGCCCCCGGCGATGATCAAAGCGATCAAGACCTATGTCGACCTCCCCCTCATCATCGGAGGAGGAATCAGGACACCCGAGGCGGCAGCAGCTGCAAGGGCCGCCGGAGCAGACATCATAGTCACAGGAACGATGATCGAGCAGGGCGCTGACAGCACCAAACTGAAAGAGGTCATCAGCGCCGCCAAGGGAATCTGAGATGTCACCCGATTACGACGAGCCCAGTTACAACAAGCCCATCTCCCCGCGCCAGTTCATCTGGAACACTCCTGAGGAGAGGGCCGCAGGTATCAACAACAACCTGAAGGTCGCTGCCCGCAGATACCTGTGCCCGAACTGCGGCAAGGAGTTCAGTCTTTTCCAGTCCAGGGCAGTGGCATGCAAATACTGTCCTCAGGCCAATCAGAACTGCCCCAACGTCAGGTGCCCTTACTGCGACAAGGAATACCCGATCAAGGGATTCATCGTACCGGATAACAACCCCGGTGCAAAAGCGGACCAGGTACACATGACGCAGTACAGTCAGAACGTCTTCAACCGCTGGTCGGATACGTACAACAGAAGATGAATCATCTCTTCTGGATCGCCAGCATCTGAGGGTGCCTGTTCAGTACCGCAGCGACGTCTATCGCCCTTATCGATACGTGATGCATTCCGGACGCGGAATCCTTCGAATCGTCCTGTGCCTTGAGGGTATCGATCGCTTCGCCGCATACCTGCAGCATGCTCTTGGAACCGTCCATGAGGTCCTTGGCCACCGCCACCGCATCGGCGACGGTACTCGTCTGCGATGTATCGAAAAGAGCGGCTACTGGCACATGAACCTTGAACTCGCCGATCTCCACAGTCCTTATGTCCTGAGCGGTGACGTTGACGTCCCTGTGACCCTTCTCGAATACCATTCCCTTGGAGACGGGATATCTGTCCGCGGGCATCCTGAACTCGGCATCCGAGGAAGTCCGATCGACCTTGACGGCCTTTGCCTTGTACTCTTCCATCAGAATGACGTTGTCCGCAGCCCTGACGACCGATTCGTCGCCTGAAACGATTATGAGCGAGACTCCCGCCTTGCCCATCGAACTGCCTATCTCCGAGAGGGAGATCACATACTCGTCATCGGCCATGAATCCTTTCCTGAGGACGCTGGGATGGGAGTATTCCTCATCAGCGATGATCAGTTTGGAACCCATCTCGATGGCTTCGGAGACCGATACGAACTCAGATATCGGTGCTGACACGAACTCCTTCTTCGCTGCCGAGGTATCCTCGAACTCGCGGCTGCTCCTTACGAACATGGAAACGTCCACATAGTCGGCGGGACGGTTCGACTCCGACATCACGAAAGCCGTATCCGGCGAGGAGATGACATACTCCCTGCCGTCCCCGGGTATGTGGTCGTACACTCCGGACAGCAGAGCATCCAGCAGTGTGGACTTCCCGCTCCAGCTGGAACCAGCTATGACCGTGAATCCTTCCGGAATGCCCATTCCCGATATCGGTTCCCCGTTGGGAACCTCGAATGTGACCCTCAGGGAATCATCGCATGAAAAGGGCACCGCATCGATCATCGGCGCCAGATCGTCATCCCTGCGAGGAAGCACGGAGCCGTCCGCTATGAAGGCCACGAGTCCCTTCTGGGCCAGATTCCTTCTGATGAACTCCGCATTCTCGTATGTCTGGATATGGTTGTAGATCTTGGATTGTTTGTAGAAGGAGCAGTGCATGGACTCGGAGACGATCGTCCTTATCCTCTCGATCAGCAGGTCCATCGCCATGGCGCTGACCTTGTTGCCGTCCGCAGGAAGATCGACGGTGAAACGAGCTTCGACGAAATATTCGGTGATATAGATGCTCCATCTCTCAAGGATCTCCTGACCCGGGCGTGGAATGAATACCTCTCCTCCTGATGTCTTCGGTATGGGCGAACGTGCATGGGTACGGGCCGATTCCCTGAAACGTCTGGCTATGATGTCCCTGAGCGCGATGTTGCGCTCCTTCGTATCATACATATCTGCGGGGAACCCCGCCTTCTTCATAGGAACCCTGACACGTACGTTCGTATGTCCCATCCTGTCGTTCTGGATGTCGTCGAATATGATCTCGAAATCCTCCAGGACGAAGTTGTTCTGGATGCCTTTGTACTTCTGGAAGGGTTTCCCGTCCGCGTTCTTTAGCGTCTTGCGGAGGACGTCCTCTGTTGCCATGTTAACCTCAGCGGAACTTGCTGTACCTGTCGAGGAGCTTGCAGATCTTGTCGTACTCCTCCTTTGTCAGATCGTCAGAGTCCAGGAAGGTCTTCACGAACTCCTTCGCGGCCTTCGTGGATATGCGTGAAGCTTTGGCGATAACGGATGCAAGAAAAGATGATGCCTTGGCGGGATCCATCCTCGAAGCCGAGAGGATCTCGTTCATGTCGTACTTGAACGGAGCCAATTTGTGCGTGTTGAGCATAGACTGCTTTTTCATGGACTCCTTGGTCCTCACAGGCTTGTTCTTCTTCGCGCCCTGTTTTTCGCCGCCGTATGCATTGCTGTTGTTCTGCATCACGGGCTTCTGAACAGGTTTTGACTTCTTTGTTTCACCAGGCAAGCGTATTACTCCGTTTGAACTTCGAATAGCCTTATTATATAAAAAGGAATGAGAGACGCCGTCTGCATATTATTTTTATAGGATTGACTCGGGAAAAATCATCAGAAAAACAAATGAGCCAGCATTATTATTTTGCTATGATCCCGATGGTGCGGGGGATGGGATTCGAACCCATGAACCACTAAGGACGGGATCTTAAGTCCCGCGCCTTTGGCCAACTCGGCTACCCCCGCAGACGATGGTCTATCGGTTTATCGTAGATAAAGCACACTCCGACCGCCCTCATTTATAGATGTAATCGAATCCATGCATGATGTCGTACAGGATCCCTAAGGACGATGATATCGCCAAGGCGATAGAGAACTGCCTAGCACGTTCACCCAGGGTCAGGTCCATGAAGGTTCTGTGCGATCTTGTAACCACTGAGCTCTACTGCGTGGACGAGACGTTCCGCGTCAGCAGCGCCCGCATCAGGAAGGTCGGGATCGAGAGAGGATTGTTCGATCTCGAGATCAGGTACGCACACCGGAACGAGAACGTCCCGTATGGAAAATGTCCAGTATGCGGAGGGAACCTGGAATCCGTCAGGAACAGGACGCTTGACTGGAAGACCGTGGAGCTTTCCAGGGACTGCAAGGCCTGCGGATACTCCGCGAAGGCCGACGCCAGCAGACCTGCCAGATACATCATCACCAGGAAGGACTGATCCCTTGGACAGGGTGGAGAAGCTGAGACGCGCCGAGATTCTTCTTAACGAAGCGGCCGACCTCATGGACGATGCTCTCAGACAGTCCGGAATGGAACAGCGTTCTGGGAACGATTCCGACATCATAAGGAAAATAGCCTCCGACGCCGACTACGGCGGAAGTCTCCGCAACATCGCGGCCGATATGGAGTACGGAGAGAAGGAACAGCCTGTCTGGACGCAGCCCCTGACGTCTCCCAAGAACCAGTTCGACCTCAAGGGCGGGGAACGCGGAGACAGATAAGTTATATGATGGCCGAGCGTAATCGGGTACCGAAGGGTCTCCTATGAAGATTTGGGAATTCGCGAAGGTCAATGGTTCTTCCATCAAGGTTGACAACTGGATCTCTGATACCATCGGTATCGTCGACGGGGGGTGCGTCTACAGCACCCTGTTCAAACACCCCGCCCAGGGTCCCAAGGACTATGAGATCATGCTTTCCATGTTCCCTCAGGAGAACTACCGCACGCTGACCCACATCACAATGTATCTTGATGATGTGCCGGGATCCAGCGCACAGGCGGCCAGCTTCCTGGCCATGAAGGAGATCAACATCCTCAACTCCGTATCGCTCAACGGCATATCAGACACAGTGATCGTCTGGAAGCTCATGGCCGACATGAACTTCGCCGGAGAGGGAGAGCTTCTGCTGGAATCGTTCAAGGAGCTCAAATCGAAGAACGATCCTTGTGTTTCCAAGATCAAGAGGATAGAGCTCAAACCGGCGGACATCGGAAGACTGTTCAAAGGCAAGGTCGAGGAGACCGGCAAAGAGGAGATCAGGCGCGGATACCCCACGACCATCAAGAACGGATGCTTCGACATATCCGAGGTGTACGGCGACGTGCTCCAGGACCTGGACGGCAAGAACGTGCTAATCACCATGGACGCGGATTCATGGGTGTGTTCGATCACACTTTTCAAGAAGGAGACCAAGCTGGTCAAGGTCAGCATGGACATCCCCGACTGCCCCGGAGGGATCACACAGGCCCTCAGCGTCATAGCCGATTGGAACGTCAACCTGATATCGGTGTTCAGCAAGGTCAAGATCTGCTACGAGACGATGAGCCTTGAGCTGGTCATGGACATCTGCAAGAGCGACAAGACCGCCGAGGACATCAAGAGGATCCTGCCCGAGGAGCTGTCCAAGCTGAACGGTATCTTCACGCTCAAAGAGTTCGTTGAACTCATGTGATAGCATGGGCCTTCCCAAGACCTCACGCTCGTATCCTGCCGAGATAGAGGAACTGACCGTCGGGAGAGGAGACTATGCCGTCGGAGGGGCCAGGAGCCCTGCGTTCCTGGACCTGGACAACTGCAGGAGAAGAAGACCCGTGATATTCGGAGAGGTCTTCGACTCATTGTTAGGTTATCATGAATCAGCGGCATCCATGTTCTCCGGACGCCAGACGGATATCGAGGAATGGTCGGTCATGTGGAAGGAGCTCGGTGCGGACGGCATCTGCCTGAGGCTCTCGGACGGATGCGATCCTGAAATCGTGAAGAGGATATCGGACCGTACAAGGCTTCCGATCATGGTATCGGCATCCACTGATCTGCTATCGGAGATAGCCGGGAGCGTCGATGACACGAT
>Ga0310786_10008286_pt1 | contig 13373 bp, 4 predicted proteins | sample AusTroGonzalo_MG_FD_203881 | JGI IMG/M metagenome (GOLD analysis project Ga0310786, IMG submission 203881) | Bovine rumen microbial communities from tropical cattle in Woodstock, Queensland, Australia - Gonzalo_03 (v2) (version 2) | ecosystem: Host-associated > Mammals > Digestive system >... | reverse complement strand
GATAATCCTCATTGTTATATTGATGGTGGCAATTTCAAACAGGTGGCAGCAGCAGGAAAGGAAGGTATTGATGGTAATGTCTATTTCACTATTGACCATTCTATTATTCAAGAATTCTATGGCGGTAGCACGATGGACCAAGCCGATGGCGCTAATTTCAAAATAGTTAAAGGCAATATTGATGTCACTATTGACAATAGCTTAGTGACCAAATACTGTGGTGGTCCCAAGTTTGGTAGTATGGTGCCAGGCAAGACGGTTACCACTCATGCTACTGGCACCACCTTCGGAGTTTACTACGGTGGTGGCAATGGAGGTACCAGTTATGTACAGTATACTTCAACAGACTTCACTAACAATAGTGCAAATACTCCTTATAGTTGGGAACATAAAAATTATGGAAACTTGACCCAATATGTCCCGGGCGCCTATTATAAAGAGAAGGAAAGTGATGAAAAGGGAATGGGCTATAAGGCGGACTATGAAATGGAGATAGTCAATGCGTCAACAGGTACAGTCCAAAATCAAGGTATATTCCGAACCTATTTCTATGCAGCTCAGTTCTCAGCTACAAATACGGGCTCTGTTATCAACAATCTTACTGACTGTAAGGTGCTTAGTAACTTCTATGGCGGTGGAAATTTGGGCGGTGTAATAGGTGGAGTCACATCAACGCTTACCAACACAGAAGTCCTGGGCTCTGCCTTTGGTGCAGGCTACTCTGCGAGTGTCCCTGAGGTGACTATTTATAACAAAGACAAGACCGCCCCTACAATCAATGTCTATACAGGTATTATCACCCCCTCTCCAGAGTCGAGTGGTTCCGGCACTACCTATACATGGACTCATGACGCTTCTCTCGGCGGAGATGACCCGCTCTCGATTACCAATCCCACCGTAACTGTGAATGGAAAGAATTATTTCTATACCGAGGAGCCACTCAACAACCTTGGCTCCGTATCTGGCGATGTCTCTATTACCATTGAAGGTAGTACCACAATCGGTGGCAGTGTCTATGGCGGTGGTGAGGAATCAGCGGTAGATGGCAATACGGAAGTTAAGGTTAAAGGCGGCACTATTGGCACAGCTGGTATGGGCGGTGCTGAGTATGGTAATGTGTATGGTGGAGGTAAGGGAAAAGAGGATAACGTGACGGCGGGTCTCGTCAAGGGCAATGCCACTGTCACCATCAGCGGCTCGCCAAGGATATACCATAATATATATGGTGGCGGTGCCTTCGGCTCGGTTGGTAACTTCGTCTATGATGGCGATAATATTTCGGGCTACACCGATGGCGGAAAATGTACGGTCACCGTCACTGGTGGTGAAATCGGCACAACGGGTAAAGAGAACGGTATGGTGTTCGGCTCGTCGCGAGGCGCTGAAGGCGATCCTGCCGAAAATAGCCTGATAGATAATATGGCATGGGTTCACGATACGGAAGTGGTCATTGGCAGTTCCTCAGACCAGAACTCTAATCCTCTTATTCGAGGTTCTGTCTATGGTGGCGGTGAGAATGGTCACAACTATGGCGATGCCGTCGTGTCTGTTCATAGTGGTACCATCGGTATTGATGCGGCTAATGATTCGGATGGTGGTGCAAGATATCCCTACCGTGGCAATGTGTACGGCGGCGGCTGTGGTACGGACACATACGACAAGACTGTTGAGGTAGATGGAGTAGCGAAGACGTTTACCTATTATAACTTCAAGGCTGGTATCGTACAGGGTAATGCCACAGTAAACGTTGACGGCGGCCATGTGGTACATAACGTCTACGGTGCCGGTGCTATGGGCTCGGTGGGAACGTTCACCTTCCTTGAAGAAGCTAATACTGACTATTGTACCGCTCACCCGGAAGTGCCCTTAGGCAAGCCTATAGAGTGTGATACGGGGACAGGCAAATGTACCGTTACCATCTCTGGTGGTAAGATTGGTAAGGCTGGTATGCAGATGACTGCACAGGGTGGGCCTGACGACTATGGCCATGTGTTTGGTGCGGGTAGAGGCGAAACGAATGACTCAACGGTGTATGCTAATCTTCGGTTGGTTGGATTTGTAGACCAAACTCTGTTAACGATCAAGGATAACGCCTTTGTATATGGCTCGGTGTATGGCGGTAGTGAGAGCGGCCATGTGCTGCATGATACATGGGTGACGATTGCTGGTGGCCAGATAGGTGATAGTAGCGGAGAAGGGGGGCATACTGCCCACTGGCCGTATGAGGCAAATGGCGCACCTTACGACCAGTATGCGGATGCCGATGGTAATTATCCTGCTGGAAGTGATGTTACCTCTTCGGAAGGCGGTCTCCCCTCAGCCACCGACGGACATACGTTCTATGGCAACGTGTTTGGTGGCGGTTCAGGCTATTATCCATACGCTCCGGGCAAATGGATGCGGTCTGCAGGATGGGTAGAAGGCGATACGAAAGTGGAGATTACTGGCGGTAAAATCCTGAACAATGTCTATGGCGGCTGCGAGATGGCCGACGTGAATGGCTCCACTACCGTTGAGATGTCAGGTGGTACCGTTGGCGTGTCGCGCGACGAAGAGCATATTCTGGCAAATCCTACCTTCGGCCATGTTTTCGGAGCCGGTATGGGTGACAAGCGTATCTTCTTCAACACGAGTACCAACGTGGCCTCGACTTCTGTCAGCATCACGGGTGGAACGGTCTATGGCTCTGTCTATGGCGGTGGTGAGGATGGCCATGTGTTAGGTGATGCTGAGACGACCATCAGCCAGGCCGAGGGTAAGACGACAACGATTGGCTCCGTTGGCACTATTGAGGGTTTTGATGGCAACGTGTTCGGTGGCGGTCAGGGTTCTTCTACTGCCTTGACAGCCGGTGTGGTGGGTGGCAACGTTACGCTCAATGTTCAGGGCGGTGAGATGAAAGGCTCCGTCTATGGTGGCGGGCGAATAGCGTCTGTGGGTACCTATTTCGCAATGGCTAAGATTAAAGATGAGACCACTGGTGAAGAGATTGATAATCCTAAATATGGAAAGATGCAGGATGGTGACGGTCATGGGTGCATCACCATCAATTTGACTGGCGGCATCGTTGATCAGGATGTCTATGGCGGCTGTATGGGTACGAGAGAGAATGAATTATTAGGTGAGTCGAAGAATGTCACTGTAAAATTGAATGAACGTGTTGCTGAAACAGAAGACAAGAAGGGATGTGTGGTGAAGGGCAGCATCTTCGGTTGCAATAATGTGAACAGCTCACCGTTAGGCAATGTCCTGGTGCATGTCTATGCGACACAACGGTATGGTAAGGATGCAGTGACAGACAAAGTGCCCGGAACTGATCAAAATGGAGAGTTTGACCTTAGCACCTTTGACGTGAAGGCGGTCTACGGTGGTGGTAACATGGCGGCCTATAAGCCAACCAATTCAGAATTGGCCTATAATGAAACAAATAAGGCTACGCTGGATGCTCTGCATACCAATGTTATCATCGACGGATGTGGCCTTACCAGCATCGGACAGGTCTATGGTGGCGGTAATGCGGCTTCAACGCCTGCCACGAATGTGGAGGTCAATGGTACGTATGAGATAGGAGAACTCTTTGGCGGCGGTAATGGTAAGGGCCGAATATCCCTCAATTTCGGTGTGTCATATATAGACAACCCTGGTGCCAATGTAGGTTTCTATGATTATCATGAGGTGGAGACAACGTACGACACCAAGGATAAAAGACAGCAAGAAGCATTCAAGTCGGAATATGTCTACGGCTCTGGCAAGGCGTCGGTTAACATCTTTGGCGGAACTGTTCACCGTGTCTTTGGTGGATCAAACACGAAGGGTAATGTGCGTCAGACGGCTGTGACTATGCTGGAGGAAGCAGGAGGCTGTGACTTCTGCGTAGATGAGGCCTACGGTGGTGGTAAGAGCGCACCGATGGATGCTGAGGCCATACTGCACATGGCATGTATACCCGGACTGAAGGTGGCTTACGGAGGTGCAGAGGCGGCCGATATTCAGGGCAACGTGACGTTGAACATTACCAATGGTACGTTCGACCGTGTGTTCGGCGGTAATAACAAGAGCGGCACTATCCGCGGGGCCATCAAGGTGAATATCGAGGAGACGGGGTGTAGACCTGTCATCATCGGTGAGCTCTATGGTGGCGGCAACGAGGCAGGCTATTCTATCTATGGCTACAAGCAAAAAGCGGAAACCGTGACAGAGACGGTGACGGATCCGGAGACAGGCGAATCTACACAGCAGATAAAGACAGTATATAAATGGGTGCCTATTGAGGATCCTACTGAAGAGGGTGCGTTGACGGGTGATGATATATATGCTGATCCGGAAGTGAATGTCAGGTCGTTTACCAGCATCGGAGAAATCTATGGCGGTGGTTTGGGTGAAACCGCTGTGATGGTGGGCAGTCCAACGGTGAATATCAATGTCGCGAAGGGTGACCAGACTAATCATGATGATGCGGAAATCAGTGAGGCTAAGAATAATATGACTACAAATGGGGGTTATCCTATTCCGACTCACGAGAAAGGCAAGATTGGTGCCATCAACAACGTATTCGGTGGCGGCAATGCAGCCAAGGTAATCGGTAATACGAATGTGAATATCGGCACGGAGGCTACTGTGACTTATGAGACAAAGGAGGATGATTCGTCTACAACTGAAGTGGATGAGAGTCAGCCTGCCGTCGTCGGTGCCGACATCCGTGGTAATGTCTATGGCGGTGGTAACAATGCCGAGGTGACGGGTAATACGAATGTCACGATTGGCAAGCAGCAGCAATAACAAAAAACGGAAGCCTCAAGAGCTTCCGTTTTTTGATGGGATTGTGTCATCTGACTGACCACTCGAAGAGACCGGCGGAGTCGTTGTCGGGGAGGGTGACTTCTAAGCGGACGGCTTTGGTCTTCACGGGCTTGAAGTTGACGGTGCTGGCTGTGCCGGGATAGGTGGGGTAGCCAGAGGGCTCCTCTACGGGCAGCCACTGTCCGGCAGCGTCCTGATAGAGGATGCGCCATGACTTCGGTACGGCGCAGCCGCCCCAGGGCTTGTCGCTGAACCAATAGACAGTAGAGCTGCTGACCTCAGACTCAGCGGGGAAGGTGTAGCCGATCCATTCCGTGGAAGCCTGTTTCGGCCACCAGTGGGTATAGGGCACCGAACGGTCGTTCTCACCCTTCGGCACGAGACGGTCGTTTACGGCTGAGAGGGCGGGCAGGCGCTCCATCGAGGCGCTGACCTTGCTCTCCGAGGCAAGTGTAGCAGGCTGTGCCGGTGTGGTGGCGCTGAGGTCTTGTGCCAGCCAGACGCGCATCTTACCGGAGCCGCGATGACACCAGGCATAGTAGGGGATGAGGGTCAGCGTCTGGTCCTTCGTCGTGAGTTTGCCCTGTTTGTCGAAGTCGAGCGCCTGGGCATCTGTGATAAGGGTCTTGATGGTAGTTCCGGCCACTTGGCCGTCGCCAAGACGGAACTTCGGTTCTTGGTTGAGGAGGACGCTCATGATGTCGAAGTTGTTGTCGGGATGCTCGGCGCAGTAGACCAGCGGGCCGCGCTCTATCGATACCATGCCCCGGTCGGCCTCCACCTTGTTGTTGGCACGTACCACACGCGGTTCCATGTCGAAACAGATGATGAGCTCGTCGCCTTTCTTCCAGCGGCGCTCGATGTTCACATAACCATCAGCAGAGGGCAGCAGGGGGACGGTGATGCCGTTGATGATAAAGCTATAGCCCAGACGCTTGTTGTCAGTGTAGCTGTAGAGGTCGCTGGGTACTACCTGACCCTTCAGCCAGCCTGGAATACGGATCTTCAGGTTGAAGGTCCCGGCGGTGTTCTTGTCGATGGTGACGATGGTCTCGCCGTTCCAGGGGTAGTCGGTCTTCTGCGTCAGACCAACCTTCTTGCCAGCCACGTCGAGCGTGGTGGAGTTGGAGAGGAAGAGGTTCAGGTAGACGTCGCGATCTTTCACGGCATAGATATAGCCGGGCAGCGAGGGGATGAAGCGGCAGATGTTCGACGGACAGCAGGCGCAGCCGAACCAGGCCTGACGCTGGTGCTGGCCCATCGACTCCAAGGGGTTGGGGTAGAAGAAGCCGTTGCCCTCTAACGAGACGCCGCTGATGAGACCGTTATAGAGGGTACGCTCCAAGACATCGTAGTATTTCGACTCTCCGTGGAGCAGGAATAAACGGTAGTTCACGTAGACATTGCCGATGGCGGCGCAGGTCTCGCAGTAGGCACTCATGTTGGGCAGTTCGTAGTTCTTGCCGAAGGCCTCGCCGCTGGCGGTGGCGCCGATGCCGCCGGTGATATAGAGCTTCTTGTTGACGATGTTGTCCCAGATGCGGTCGATGGCCTTGATATAGTCCTGGTCGCCGGTCAGTGCGGCCACGTCAGCCATGCCGGCATACATATAGGCGGCACGGACAGCATGACCTACGGCCTCGTCCTGTTCGATGACGGGCTTATGGCTCTGGCTGTACTCGTTCTTGATGGCGGTCTTGCCACGGTAGTCGAGCAGGAACTTCGCCTCGTCGAGGTATTTCTTCTCACCAGTGGCTAAGTAAAGACGGGCGAGGGCCATCTCGGCAATCTGGTGTCCAGGCACCACACAGGCCTGTCCGGGGTTGGGGCCTACCTCCTTGCACACCACGTCGGCATAGCGTCTGGCGATGTCGAGGAACTTCGTGCTGCCCGTGGCCTGCCAGTGGGCGACGGCGCCCTCCACCATGTGACCGAGGTTATACAGCTCGTGACTCAGGTCTTCCTCCTTCACCCAGCGCTTGTCGCCAGCCCAGTGGTGCGGATTGGCAGGGTTCTGGGTACGGGCGGTATAGAGGTAGCCGTCAGGCTCCTGGGCCGTGGCGATGATGTCGATGACGCTGTCTACGTAGGCTCTCAGCTTCTTGTCGGGATAGGTCTGCAGGATGTAGGATGCACCCTCGATGGTCTTGTAGGGGTCGGTGTCATCGAAAGAGTAGCCCACGCCATTCACCTTGAACACCTTTGAGGGGTCTTTCAGGTGGGCGGCGGCGTTGTCGAAGTTCTTGTAGCGGCCTTCGCTCTCACATTTCGAGAAGGCGAGGGGGATGGTCACCTTGCGGCTGGCCTCTAAGCGTTGGCCCCAGAACGTGCCGGGGGTGACTTTCACTGCGGTGAAGGGAACGGGACTGATGGGGTAGCCTTTCTGCGCCACGGCTTGTTCACAATGCACAATGCATAATGCACACTGCACAATAAATAATGATAAAATCAGCTTTTTCATATTGTTGTTGTTTTATAAGTGATCGACGATGGTCAGTTTTCCGAATCTCAGGACGAAGCCGCCGCCGGAGGCCATCTTGATGGTCAGCGTATCTCCGTTGTGGTGCATTTCGCGGTCGAAGCGGTAGTCCTCGGCATGGTGGTTGGCATTGATGCCGTCGGTGAGAAGGGTCACGGCCCAGTCGCCCTCGCCAAGGAAGCTGAGCGGCAGCTCGATGGTACGGGCATCCCAGTTGGTCTGGCCGCCCACATACCATGTATCGCCCTTGCGGCGGGCGGTGACAATATATTGGCCGATCTCGCCCTGCAGCACGCGGGTCTCGTCCCACTCGTCAGGGATGGCGGCAATGAACTTCGTGTAGTCTGGCTCTGCCTCGTAGTTGGTCGGTGCGTCGCAGAGCATCGTGAAGGGCGAGTCCTGAACGACGTAGCAGGCAGCCTGGTGGCAGCGGGTACCCATCGAAACGGGATTCTGGTAGCACATCACCCAGTTGTCCTTCGTGCCGTTGCGCATGGCGCCCGGCGTGAAGTCCACCTGTCCGGCCATCATGCGGATGAAGGGGAAGGTGACGTCGTACTTCGGCATGTCGGTCTCCTTCACTGCCCAGCGGGCTTCCTCCATGCCGAACACACCCTCATAGTTGAGGATGTTGGGATAGGTGCGGCTCATGCCCGTCGGGGCGAAGTAGCCGTGATAGTCGACGAAGAGTTTGTTGAGGGCGCAGATGACGGCGATGCGCTCGGCCATCTCCACGGCAGTCTGGTCGTTGCGGTCCAGGAAGTCCACCTTGAAGCCCTTGATGCCCATCTTGGCATATTTCTCGCAGGCCTCCTGCAGATGCTCGTCGAGCACGTTGAACACCGTCCAGAGCACGATGTCCACCCCTCGCTCCTTGCCGTAGTCAATCAGTCCCTGCAGGTCGATGGCGGGGATAGGATTCATGATGTCGCCCTTTGAGGAGTCGTACCAGCCCTCGTCAAGCACCACGTAGGGAATCTTGTTCTTCGCGGCGAAGTCGATATAATACTGATAGGTACGCGTGTTGATGCCGGCCTCGAAGTCGACACCCTTCAGGTTCCAGTCGTTCCACCAGTCCCAAGCCACCTTGCCCGGGTGGATCCAGCTGGTGTCGCCAATCTGGTTGGGTGTAGCCAGGGCATAGACGAGATTGTTGACGGGCATCTCCGTGTCCTTCTCCGTAATGGCCATGACGCGCCAGGGGTAGGTCCTCGCGCCTGTCGACTTGGCGATATAGTCCTCGGTTTCTTCGACGTAGCTCATGCCGCGCCACTGGTAGTAGGCCATCTTCTTCGGGTACTTGGCAAAATCAGCGGTCAAGGCATCACCGTCGGCCTTCAGGAACATGCCGGGATAACTGCGCAGGTCGCTCTCGAGGATGGTGACCTTCACTCCCCCAGGCACTTCAACCGTAGCAGGCAGGAAGACCGGCAACGGACGGGCATCGACCAGATGCGTCTCGTGGTAGGTATTCTGGAAAGCCATGGCATAGGGCTTTTCCGGGTTGGTGGTATACGAGAGCCAAGCCTTCGACTCCTCAGGGAAACGGAAATCGGCCGTCTCGTCGGCGATGATGGTCTCGCGCTTGTTACTCGTGTAGAAACGGTAGGCCACGCCCTCGTCGTAGGCTCGTATCTGGATGCCGAAACCATGACCCAGTTTGAGGTCTAACTGTTTGCCCACAGTCTTGATGTGATGCTGACGGTATAATGGTGCGTCGGTGTCGTCGGTCATGGTGGCCGTGAGCCCGAAGCCAGCTTTCTTGTCGCGCCCAATGACGGTGCCGTCAGCCAGTGTCAGACTGATGGAAGAGGGGGCCAGCAGCACCTTGCCGTCGAGACTGACAGCCAATGTCAATCCGTTGTCGTCATTGACGGTGGCCGTCAGCCGTCCGTTGGGCGACGTCACGGTCATGTCGTTAGCCTTGAGTTGCCCACAGACGGTCAGGACAGCGATGAATGTAAGTAGTTTGAGTAGTTTCATGTCTTTATTCGCTTAAGATGTCCTTTAACTGGTTGGTGGCGCGCTGGATCATGTCCATCGTGCCGCTGCCGTCGCTGACGTAGCGGATGACCATGTTGGCGTAGTTGATGGCGCGGTCGGTCTTGTCGCCGTCGGGCAACTTCTTGGCCTTCTCGAGCAGCTGCATCAGTTCGTCCATGTCCTCCAGTTCCGGCAGGTTGCCTGGGCGCATGGTGTTGATGACGGCATTGAGGGCACCGGCGGTCTTGTCAATCTCCTCCTGCGTATATTGGTCATCGGGGGCATCCATATAGGGCTTGGCTTTCGCGTACTGTTCTGTCATCCGCGTGAAACCGTGGATGGCCCAGGGGGCGTATTCCGGCACCTTCACCGTCAGGGCGTTCCAGGCCTGTTGCTCGTCGCTGCGGCTCTTGGCAATCAGGAGCAGTTCGCGGAGCTGCGACTTGTCGATGCCGGCATCGGCACTGCCGACGGGTGCGGCCTTCGGGTCGGCGGGGATGTTCATGCGGAAGTAGTGGGTCAGGTGTCTGTCGCCGTCGTAGTCGGCAACGAAGTTGCGGCCGCCATGACTGAACACGTTGTCATGGGCTGTAACGTCGCTGAGGTCGGGCGCCACGTCGATAGTGGCCTCGTCCCAGTTGGTGATGCCGGTGGTGGCCATGACGAGGGGACCGTACATGAAGGCACCGCACCACATCGGGGTGTACTCGGTCTTGCCGCCCTTCTCGTAGGCAGGGGCTGTCTCCATCTTGTCAGGGCCGAAGTCAAGGTGCTTGGTGAAGGGCATGATGACCTCCACGACATCTTTCTCCGTCCACCGACGGGTGGGGATCTCCACGTAGCTTGAGGGCTGGTAGGAGGTGGCGATGCTTTTGCCGTTGAGTCTGATGTCAAAGCCCTCGGTGGCCCAGTAAGGTACGCGGAGCTTCATCGAAAATTGACAATTGACAATTGATAATTGATAATTATTGGGATGGACGGTGATGGTGGAGCGTTCGGCGGGCCACTGGCATTCCTGTTTCAGTGTGACACCCTTCTGCGTCCAGTGGGCAGTGGTGGGCATGTAGAGGGCCACCCAGATGGTGTTGTCGTTGACGAAATAGGCGGCCTCCTGGTATTTCACGTGGTTCTCAACACCCGTACCGCCGCAGCAGGTAGACTGCGGGGTCTCGTTGCCCCAGGGCTTCGAGGCGTCGAGGCCTACGGCATACTGGTAGACGGTCTGGTATCGGCGGGGGTTCACCGAACCGATGATCTGGTTATAGAGCACGCGCTCGTAGTAGTCCATGTATTTCGCATCGTCGGGATTGAAGCAGTTCAGGTCTTTGGTGAGTTTGGCGAGGTTATAGGCACAGCAGGTCTCATTGATGGTAGGTTCGGGGTGCAGCTCGCGTCCGCCCCAGCTGGTGACATTGGTACACATGGAGGTGATCTGCGAGTAGGGCTGGCGAAACATCTCCCCGTTGCCCACGCCACCCATGGCGTAGCGATAGCGGCCCTGTATCATCGTCCAGAAATTCTGGGCGAGGTGGTAGTAGTAGGGGTTGCCATTGCCACGGAAGGAGCGCAAGGCGCCGGTCACCATGGGGATGTGCTGGTTGGCGTGACGGGTACGGATGGCATCCACATTCCTGGCCAGCGGGTCGAAGAAGGCTGGACTGTCGAAGTAGTTGGCGGCCTCCAACAAGTGGGCCTTTTCCTCGGCCGTGCCTGTCATTTCCGACAGACGGGCCAGAGACTCGGCCATGCCACCCACCTCGCCGGCGATGTACATGTTCCACATCTCATAGCGGTTGCCGGGACGGGCACGCCGCTCGTCCTGACGGCCGTCGCTCTTGACATAGGTGCGGTAGTGCAGGCGGTTCCATACCCAGAGTCCCATATCCTTGGCAATGAGCAGGGCCTTGGCAGCTGTCGGCTGGTCGTCGATGTAGGTGGCGATATCGATGAGTCCGGCGAGTTGTTTGTGGACGGAGTAGTAGGGGGCCCACACCCAACTCTCGTTATTATAGGCGCGGTACATCTCAATCAGTACACAGTGTTGGGCGGGGATGGCGTTCAGATAGCCATAGCCGTACTTCTGACATTCCTTCTTGTAGCGGTCGAAATCGGCCCAGGTGCCCTGCATCTGCTTCAGTTCCTCCTCGGGGGCGAAGTCGCGGGCCTCCCAGTAACGGCCCAACTGCTCGTTCCACACGAAGGTGCGCTCCTGACACTGGCGCAGCTCATCGACCATCGTCTTGATATTCTGACGGAGGATGGCCTTCTTAGCCTGGTCCTGACAGCTGGCGAAGGCGAAGGCCATGGCTGACATATAGTGGCCAGAGCCGTGACCCTTCAGCTTCGTGGTCGGCGAGTCCCACCCGTCGGCTTCGGGATAGCCTTCGGTAGAGAGACCGTAGGTGTCGCGGTAGTTGTAGAGCTGTTGCTTGACGGGCAGGCTGATAAGCTGGTCGATGTCAAGTTCGCGGTTCCATGTCAGACGGTTCTCTCCGTCAATGCTTACCTGATTGAGGGGCAGCGTCTCGGCCACGGGCTTATTACTTATCACTTGACACTTTTCACTTTCCACTACTCTTACCTCTGCCGATACCGGGTAGCCGTTGGGAGTGGTGTTATCGCCGATGATAAACCCGCGTACCTTGTATATTGTACCTACGGGGTTGATGGCGGGGTTGGCCTCGGCATTCTCGGTGGCTTCCGAAGCGTTGAGCCACTTCACCTGGCGGTACTCCCCCTTGTTGTCGGAGAATACCACCCACAACTGGTAGGGCAGTCTCGGGGCGTTGCCCACAGGTGACTCCACACTGACACGCTCCACGTTCGCAATCGTACGATAGTCATTCGCCGTGGCGTATAACGGTGAGAGGGTGAGAAGGAAAAAGGATAAAAGAGTCTTCATTTTTTCTTTTTTTAATTTATTCTGCTGCAAAGATAGACAAAAAAGAGGAGAAGGAATAAAAGTATCGTCCAAACAAGTTGGAAAATCGTCCAAATGTGCTGAAATCAGGTCGTTTTGGACGATATTTGTATTTTATTGGACGAAAGTTTTATCAGAATTGGCAAAGGATGCGTACCTTTGCAGCACTTTAAACAATTGATAATTGAAAATTGATAATTGGTGATGAAACGATTGATGAACATCCTGATGCTGCTGGTCTTTATGACTACCGGCATCTTCGCACAGAAAACGGTTTATATTCCTAACGAGTGGAAGAACCCCTGGCCGAGTGACTCGCTGCTCTATGCCGAGAACGACCCTGACAATAAGTACACGTGGTCGAAGAGTCGTTCGGTAGAGTCGGACAATGTCATTGTGTTTTGGGACAAGGGCTATGGCTCAAAGAAACCGTCGGAGTCGCCGTCGGCCTATAAGGTGGATGAGCAGGACCTGCTGAAGAAGTGCGAGGCTTTCTATGACCTGGAGATCAACAAACTTGGCTTTGTTGACCCCGAGACATCGAACATTAGTAAATATAAGGTGATGGTACTGTTGAACCATACCACCGACTGGGTGTGCTATGGTGGTGGCTACGACTTCCAGATCAGTGCCCTCTGGCTCGGTCCCTCGGCCTGCAAGCCTGTCGGTCACAGTGTGGCCCACGAAGTGGGGCATTCGTTCCATTATATGTGCTATGCTGAGCACAGCAAGCATAAGGACTCACAGACCGACAATACCGGTTTCCATCTGGCCTGCGGCAATGGTCAGGCCATCTGGGAACAGACGGCCCAGTGGCAGGCCGCGCAGTCGTATCCAGAGCTGATGTATGATCAGAGCATCAACGTGTTCCGAAACTCTCACAACTATGCTTTCAGTCATGAGTGGCACCGCTACCAGTCCTACTGGTTCCTCTATTACATCTGTCAGTATTATAACGACCTGACTACCGTGGCGCAGGTGTGGAACCAGCCGATGACGGGTCAGAGCAGCGGTAATGCCACCGACTTCAACCAGGCACTGATGAAGCTGAAGGTTTTGGACGCTACAGGCCTCTTCCGTCTCTACCACGACTATGCCAGCCGTTGTGCTACTTGGGACCTTGAGGCCTGCGCGCCTTATCGCGACCCCTATATCGGCTGTCTCGAATACCGTTGTGTACAGACCGCCGAC
>Ga0310786_10008285_pt1 | contig 13374 bp, 7 predicted proteins | sample AusTroGonzalo_MG_FD_203881 | JGI IMG/M metagenome (GOLD analysis project Ga0310786, IMG submission 203881) | Bovine rumen microbial communities from tropical cattle in Woodstock, Queensland, Australia - Gonzalo_03 (v2) (version 2) | ecosystem: Host-associated > Mammals > Digestive system >... | reverse complement strand
GACGGTTAAGAACACGGGGAAGATGCTGGGCGACGAGGTCGTTCAGATGTACATCCGCGACGTGCTCTTCTCGGTGGCGCGTCCGGTGTGGGAACTGCGCGGCTTCAAGCGCGTGACGCTCGCCCCCGGCGCGTCCGAGACGCTCACGTTCACCCTCACGGAGAAGGAGCTTGGATTCTGGAACCGCGAACAGGAGTACGTGGTGGAACCTGGTGAGTTCGTCGTGGGGTTCGACAATCATTTCTCTAAAGATGGGCTGAGGAAGCGTGCGGTCACATACGTCGTCAAGTAGCACGGACGACGCATTGAGGGAATTCGCTTGCGCAAGGCGGAGAGGTGTGGTATACTATGGTCGTTTTCAAGCAACCCCTATGACAAGTACCGTACAGTACATCGGCGAATACATCGCAAGGAACGCCCGGAAGATGGGAGCGGTGCGGTGTAATTGCATGAATTGTGAGGGGGGGGGGGGCACAACTCCTAGTTATACGCGGACAGCAAAAGACCCGCGCAACGGCGGCAGGATGCGGTTGAACCGTGTCCTGCCGTTTCGTCTTGTTTTCTCAAAGTCAGACCAATGATCGAAATGAACACAATAATGAACACAATAGTGATGAAAAGCGGTATGCGTCTATTGGCGGTAGTTACGGCGGTTGGTACCGGTGTTGCTTGCGCCGAAACGTCAGACAGGTGGAGCATCAATCTCATTGACGAGTTCAACGCCATGTCCCAGATGGCGATGCCGACAAATTCGTGGGCCTGTTCGCAGGGTGGCTCATGGAATGTGACGGCGAACGGAACGGACATTCCGTACAATACGCATAACGGTATGGTCGGCTTCAGGGCTTCGTCCGGTTATCCGATGATTCTGGCGAACGTGACATCCGCTCAGCAATCGGGGCCTGCCGGCGGAAATGGAGTGTCTTCCGGCGAGTTCTATTATCATCCGGCGAGCAGCGGCACCGACATAATCCGCTACACGGCGGCCGAAGAAGGGACGTTTTCGGTGACGGGCATCATCCGGCGGGTCAACAACGATACCCGTGGCAATGGTGTACGGCTGTGGGTGTATGCCGGTGGCAGGCAGTTGACGAATGTCGTCGTTTCCGCAACAGGCACGTCATATCCGTTTGCGGCGACAGTTTCCTTGCTTCCCGGAGGCACGCTGGAGGTGGCGCTTGACTCCAACTCCGGCTATAGCTACGATGCGACAGGATTCCGTTGCTTTCTCCTGCGGACGGGCGCCTATCTGCCGCCCGTCACGAGTGATGCCGCCGATGCCTTGCGCGTCGCCGCCGCCGGTGAAACGGTGTCCAATCCGGTGGTGCGCGTCTATGGAAAGCCTGGGACATGGCGCTTTCTGCGCCGCACGGCATCATCGGACAGTTTGATGTCATGCCTGATGACCGACAAAACCTATTTCCGCGGCGTCGTAAACGATTCGTCCAGCAGTTTTCCGCGGTTGCTCGTCAACACGGCAACTACGGCCCAGACGCCTACGGATGCATCAGCACCAGTTCAGCCGGGAGAAATGTTTTATCATTCAGAAAATGACCAGAACAATAAGACGGTATTGTCCTATACGGCTGAACGGACTGGATGGTACAGTTTTTCCGGCCGTGTCCGCGACCGCAACTCAGGTGGCGGCAATGGCGTTGGAGTGGCCGTTTACGTGAATGATATTCTGCGAACAAGTTTTGTCGTGCCGAAGGGCGGCGACGAGTCGTTTGAATCGGAAAGCAGCATCCCGATGGCGCCGGGAAGCACGGTGGAGCTGGTCCTCGACTCGAACGGTGGTCATCCTTACGATGCGACGGGGGTCGGTTTTGCCGTGACGTTTGACGTGGAACGGCCCGGCGTGGCGGAGTATTCGCTCGTGCAGGCGCTGCGGGAAAACGTGTGTTCAGCCAATCCGGACGCGGACTCTTTTACCGCCAGCGACGGCGGCGTCTGGTCGTTCGGGCACTACGGTAAGAATGCCGGCTTTTCGCCGGACAGCTTCACTGCATTTTCCGAGCAGTATGAGAGCGGGAACTTTCGCGGCTGGAAACTGGCCGGACAGACCACTCAAGAGTACGCGGTTTCGACAAATGGCTTGGGCGGCACGGTGAACGGAAAAACGTGTACTGCGCGCGAGATAGCATATCATCCCTTTACCGAGACATATTCGGCCTGCAGATTCCATGCGCCCCGTGCCGGGATCTATTCGTTCCTGGCTTATCTGACAGCGGTGAATGCGGATTCCAGAGGTAACGGTCTGGATGCATCGATCGTCGTCAACGGCTCGGGGTATCCGGCCTTCGGCATTGCCTGCGCAAACGGGGCGGAAGGATCGACGCCGGCCATTTCGCTGCCTGTGAAAGGCATCTGGCTGGGAGCCGGCGAGACGGTCGATTTTGCCGTCGGACCGAACGGGGATATCCAGTTCGACGCCTCGGTACTGTCCGGCGCGGTGACGCGCGAGGGCGACTTGCCGGAGACGCCGGTCGTGAACTTTGACATCTGCGGAACCGACAGGGCCGCCTTCTCCGGCCGCGGGCGTGTCGGCACTGGCGAGACTTGGACAAAACTGTCTGCGGGCGCTCTCGTGTCGGCCTGCCCGTCTGTCGAAGGGGTGAAGGTGAAGGCGCGGTTGACGCTTTCGCGCGCCGCAGGCTCGGCCGCCATCGCGGACGTGCCGGCGGCGATTGCCGACGGCGTCGTTTCCGAATCGGAATCCGACCCTGTCGGATTTGCCGTCGAAGGGCTGGCTCCGGGGGCGACCTACGAGTTTTATGCGTACAGCAGGAACGCTTCCGGTGCGCAGGGCGTCTTCGTTGTCGGCGGCGTTACCAATGTGGCGTCCCAAGGCTGGTTTGCGCGTTCCGGCGGCGACATGTGTTCCTTTTCCGCCGCTGCCGACGGCAATGGCACGGTAAACGGCGTCTTCACCGGCTCGGAGCAAGGCGCGGCGACGTTTACGGCGTTGCAGGTCATGGGCGACGAGTTTCCCCTGCTGCCGAGGGAAACGATCATACTCTTCCAATGACGCAGGAACGCGAGAATTAGTCAGTAATGACTGCCGGGAGGTTCGTCGAACTGGATATGGCAGACCGCCACGGGCGTCGATTTCCAGCGGTTCCTTGAATGCTACATGAACGTCTGCCGGAAGAGCTAAAGGTAGATAAAACAGTTGACAGCAGGGGCGATTCGGCGGCGGTCGCGAGGCGACCACCCTACTGGATGGATTACCTTTCCATATAAAGAATGCGGGAAGTAATCGGTCAGTGAAGTGCATGGGCGTCGCTCCGAGGCGCATGGCGCGGTGGTCCTGTTCCGCTCACTCGCCTGCGGCGAGTGCTCGTATGTAATATGCTAAACTAGCTGCATGGGCACAAAAGGAAACAAGAGAAGGACACTGGCTGAGGCTTTCGCCGCCCTGGCCGCAGAGTTCCCCCTTGCCAAAGGGTCGGTGACGGACACGCACAGTCCCTGTGCGCGCAAGGGATGTCGACTCTGCGCCCATGCACTTTACTGCGGGGAATAGAGCCGAACATCTGACATCTTGCCGCCTGTGCGCGGCTTTGGTATAATCTGCGGCATGGAAAACAAGCGCGACATTCCATACGGCGTCATCAACTGGGCAACACTTGTTACCGAGTGCTTGTTCGTGGACAACACGGCATACATCCGCAACCTTGAAAGAGTGCGGACTCCCGTATTCCTTCGTCCGAAGCGCTTCGGCAAGTCAGTCGTCTGCTCGATGCTTGCGCACTACTACGACGTCAACCTCAAGGACCGCTTCGACGAACTCTTCGGCAGAACCGACATCGGGCGGAATCCAACGCCGCTCAGGAATTCGTTTCTCGTCTTGCAGTTCGACTTCTCGACCGTGCAGGTCGGCACGCTCGCCGAAATCGAGCGGAACTTCTGGGAGAACGTCAAGGGGGCGGTGGAGTGCTTTACCGTCAAGTACGGGAAGTTGGCCGATTGGTCGAAGGTAGGTATGGCGACGGGGCCAGCGGACTGTATCACCAAGGTACGGGAAGTGATCGCGAAGAACCATCTTCCCCCTCTCTACGTGATCATCGACGAGTACGACAACTTCACTAACGAGCTCGTGGTCTCGGGACGCGACGCGGAGTACAACGCCGTGTGCGGTCACGACGCGAAGGACGACGCGACGCGCGAGTCGTTCTTCAAGGCCTTCTTCAAGTCGTTCAAGGCGGGGCTTGCGGACGGCACTGTGGGCCGCACGTACTTCACGGGCGTTCTGCCGATTACGCTCGACGACCTTTCGAGCGGCTTCAACGTCGGCACGATCGTGAACCTGGATCCCGACAAGCTGGGAATGGTCGGCTTCACCGAGTCTCAGGTGAATACATACGTTGACGAGATATTTTCCGAACACGAGCTCGATCCGGCGATCAAGCCTGCCGTGCTGGCAGACCTCAAGGCGTTTTACGACGGCTACCATTTCCTCCCCGGCGCGGAGCCGCTCTACAACTCGACGATCTGCAACTGGTATCTTCGCTGCCTCGTTCAATGGCGCAGGCAGCCGCCGGACGTCATCGACGCGAACGTGCGCACCGACATCGGCTGGTTCCGCCGCCTCGCGCAAACCGAGACGAGGGCGCTGGAGAAGCTGCGCGCCTACATCGAGCGCGGCGAGGGGGAGGATGTCGTCCGCTCGGCACTCTCCGCGAAGTTCGGGCGCGCGAAGTTCTTCTCGGAGGAGTTCTTCCCCTACGCGCTCTACTACCTCGGGCTTCTGACGTTCGAGGACGAGATGACGCTCAACATGCCGAACCTGACGATCAGGAACATGTTCGTGGACTACTATGACGAGCTTTCGGAGGTCACCAATGTCGATGAAGCGCGCCATGCATTCGGGCAGGCCGTCCGCGCGCTCCTGAAGTCCGACGGCACCTGGCGCGACATCTTCGACGCCTACTGGCAGCACTACGTGAAGGCGCGCATCCCCGCGCAGGCGTTCGACAAGATGAACGAGAACTTCTTCAGGACGACTTTCACATCGCGCTGCCTCGACTGGCTCGCGCCCTACTACTCCTTCGAGACGGAGTACAACTCGCCCGAAGGACGCTGCGACTTCCTCGCGGTGCCCAAGGCGGGGTCGCCCAAGCCCGCGATGCTCGTGGAGTTCAAGTACTTCACGAACGGGGCGGCGGGAAAGGGAAATATCCTCGGTCGCGACACGCCCGACGCGGAGACGGTCGAGCAGGCGCTCGCCTACCGCACGGCGCTCGCGCGGCGTCCCGACTGGGACCATCCGATCCTGGCGGCCGTCGTCGAGGTCTGCGGCAACACGGGCTACAACTGGTTCGACCTGCCGCCGGCGGCGCGGTAGGCGCGCATCGTCATGGACGGCGGCGCGCGGCTTCTTTCGGACAAGGGCGAAAAATATGGGTTCTCCACATGAAGGTCGTGGCGATTATGAACAAATCCGTTATTGATTCAGATTCAACGAAAGCGTTTCTCGCCTGTTGCGCATCCGTATTCGTTCTATCGCTTTCCGCAACGGGACAGTGCGGCCCGGATGCGTGGTCCGTTGGAAACGGCGGAGAAGTGTCGTGCGCCTTTGGCGGCGTCGAGTTCCGCGCGGGCGGCGCGGATTCGGCGAGCGTGAAATCGGCTGCGGACGGCAGGGTAGAGCTGGAGCTTGCGACGCGGGACGGCCCCGTGAAGGCAGTGTGGGAACGTGCGGCGGACGGCGCTCTGGAGCTTGTCCTGTCGGCCCCCGCCGGTCGCGCGATGACGGCTCCGTTCGCGTATCCTGCCGGGTGGACGACGCGCGAGGGCGACGACCTGGTTCTGCCGTTCGGCGAGGGGATCGTATATCCGGCATGCGACCCCGCCGCCGTATTTCCGCGCGAGCGCTACCCGTTCAGCAACGGAATGGCCGCTTCAATGGGTTTCTTTGGCGTGGCGCGCGGCGGCGTATGGGCTATGGCGGGCGTGGAAGACATCTTGACGGCCAACCTCGTCTGCCGCACGAATGCGCCGTACACCGCAGGCATCATGTGGACTTCCGAAGAGGGGAAGTGGGGACATGATCGCCGTCTGCGCTTTTTCTTCGGAAAGTCGCTGCCCGGCGTTGCGGACGGTTATCGCGCCTGGCGCGAATCGCAGGGGCGCGTGCGCACGTTAGCCGAGAAGGCGAAGGCCAATCCGCGCCTTGCGTCGTTTCCCGGAACGGCCGATTTCTGGCTGTGGGACGACAACGACCAGAACCGCCTCTACAACCGGCCGCTCGTCTCGGGCGTTCCGCCGCTCGACGTGAAGCGCGCGGCCGGCGAAATGAAGGCGCTTGGAATGGATCGCGTGCTGCTTAATGTCTTCAACGGCATGTCGCGTGAAGACGCCGTGTTCCTGGCGGGCCAAGGGTATCTCTCCGGAACGTACGATTGCCTGCGTGACATCTTCCATCCCGGGCTTCTGGAATTCGCTAACCCGTCCAATTTTGTCCGTGCCGCGCGTTTCCTGCCGATAGCAGGCGACATCGTGCGCATCAACGGCGACGGGACGCCGACGCGTGCCTGGACCATTCCGGACCGCAACGGCAAGATGCATGCCATGCACGCGCTCTGCGACGCGCTTTCCCTTGACATGTGCCGCCGCTTCATCGCGCCGGAGGTCGCTTCTGTGGGCTACACCTCGCGCCTCATGGATGTGCAGGCGGGCGGCGGGCCTGTCGCCTGCCATTCCAAAGTTCACCCGTGTACCCGCGCCGGGGCGCTTGAGGCCCTGCGCGCGGAGCATCGCTATCTGGCGGATGACCTCGGCCTCGTGGTCGGCGTCGAAGTGGGCGGCGAATGTCTTGTCGATTCATACCATTACGCCGAGGGTCTCCCTTCGCTCCCTCACGAATTCAGGAAGCAGCTTTGCTGGCGCTACAAGGATCAGGCGCTCTACGACGACGAGATCCCCGTGCTGACGCGGAAGATCATGCACAATCCGAAGTACAGGATTCCGCTCTGGGAACTCGTCTATCACGATTGCGTCGTGAACTACCACTATTGGGCGGATTCTCTTTTCCTCTATCCGCAGCTGGCGCCACTGAAGGAGCAGTTCTGCAGTCTCTATGGGATTCCGCCCATCTATTCCATGAACGTCTCCACGTGGAATCGTTTGAAGAAAGATGTCGCCGCGTCGTTCGTCCGCGCGAGCGAGGTGGCGCGCGAAACGATGTTCTCGCGTATGGTCTCCTTCGAGTGGCTTACGCCGGACCGTCTCGTCCAGCGCACACGGTTCGCGAACGGGCGGACCGTAACCGTGGATTTCCGTGAAGAATACGCCAAGGTCGTTTCCGCAGCCCCTAGGCGCTGAGCTACAACGTGCGCAAATATTCGTGACGTTGTTGCGCGTAAAGTGGTGATTCTTTTCTAAAAATCAAACATCCGGTCGCGCGGTTTATGGTATAATGTTGGCGTCACCGAAAGCAGAAATGTCAAGGAGGAGATGATGAAACTGAAAAAGATCGGCAAGAAGTGGGGGGGGCGTAAGTTATACGCTTCCCTTCGCGTTGTAGGCTTAATCGTTTCTCTGCCCATCGTGGCTTCAGCCGCGACGACGACGTTGCGCGTCGTTTCCAATGTTGCGGACAAATCCCGCCCCGGCTGGGAGGACGCCTACACGAGCATCCACGACGCGTTGGCGGCAATGCCCACCAGCAGCGCCGCACAGGGCTACAACACCATACTTGTCGCGTCCGGCACGTACAACATCTCCGAGACGATTTCGGTGCCGGCGGGAAAGAAGTGGATCCACTTCCGCAGCATCAATATCGACACAGGCGAGGAAGATCCGGAACATACCATCCTCGACGGCGGCGGGACGACCGCGATCATGGAGAGCGTGGAGGTGAAGACGTTCGTCTCCGGCTTTACGTTCGCGAACGGCTACGTCCAAAATGAGGGCAGCGTGACGAATCGTGCCGCCGGATACACAGATAGAGGCGCCAACGGCTATGGAACGATCAGCAACTGCATATTCCGCGGCAATGTCGCAGTGAATACGCGTGCCACATGCATCTCCAGCTCCTTAAAATTCAGCCAGTTGATCTTGAATTGCGTCTTCTCGAACAACACCCACACCATCACGATACCCGGCGAACGTGGATGCACGATCTATGTGGACGCCAGAGATACGCCCCAGGGATACAACGATCCGCTCGTCAAAGACTGCCTTTTTGTCGACAATCGCCTGTCAGCTCCCTCGGCGCATGGTTCCACTGCGTATTTCAAGAATCTGGCAGTGGAAAATTGTACATTCCTGACGAACCACTTCACCTTTACCGAGAGTGGGTATCCTACATCCGGCGGATACGTTTCCCTTGGCACCAAGACCACGCTGCGGGACTGCCGATTCACGTGCAACGGCGTATACAGCCAGAACAATAATACTGTGGCTGGCACCGTTGTTTACGTTGGTGGTTCTGAATGCAGTTTCATCGACTGCGAGTTTTCCGATATCCGATGCGACGGGGACCAAAACAAAGACACTTCTGGGATCGTGGAAGTTTCAGGAGTTAACCATGCTCAATTCGTCGGGTGCAGATTCCTCCGCAACTACATGGACGGAAAGATCGCGCAGATTAAGATGTCTAACAGCTGCAGCAATCTCATACGCAATTGCCTCTTTACGGGCCTTACGAGGAAAAACGCCGGCACGACCATCATCAGGCAGAGCGGGTGCAACAAGGGCGTCGTCGGCGTTGAGGTGGCGAACTGCACATTCGTGAACAACGGCGACAATCATTCGTTTGGCAATGAGCAAACTTCTTCGTGTACGAACTATCTCGTCAATTCGGTGTTTACCGCGCAGGTCGGCAGACCGGGCACCCTTGCCAATGCCACGCAGGTGGTTGCGTCCAATTGCTGCTTCAGGACGGGCAAATATACGGAAGGCGAGTTCGACCACGGCAATTTCTTCGTGAACGGCGAAAGCGATTTGAAGCTTCTGGACATCGCGAACGGTGACTGCCATCTCCGGCGGAACTCGCCGCTTCGCGAACGGGGCATGATGCTTCCGTGGATGGCGGACGGTATAGATATCGACGGCAATCCGCGCGTTGCCTCGGTTTACGGCATCCCCTGCAGCCGCGATGCGTCCGCCCTGCCGGACGTCGGCTGCTACGAATGCCTGATTCCGATACCGGGGCTCATCATAACCATCCAGTAAATCCGGAGACGCCTGTAGGGATTCAACGGAAGCGTGACGCGGGCTACGACTGGTTCGACCTGCCGCCGGCGGCGCGGTAGGCGCGCATCGTCAGGCCAAAACGTTTCTTGAATAGCGTCTTCAGGTAGTTGGCGTTGGCGAAGCCGCAAAGTTCCGCGATCTGCTCGATTGGGATTTGCGAGCGTTTCAGCCTGTTGCAGACTTCGGCGAGCTGATGTTCGCGGATGGCGGCGTTGACGGACGTATCGGCGATTTCCCTGAACCTGAGGTCCAGAAGTCGCCGCGACACCTTGAAGTGGTGCGCGACGGCGTTCGGATCCAGTCCGTAGCGCACGTTCTTCGCAATGTAGGAAAGGGCTTCCTGCACGAGGATACCGGCCGGTGATTCGTTGCGGGTTGAATTCCGGACGCTGATGTTCAGGATGGGAATCTCGGAATGGCGCTGGACATCGCCTTTCCCCGCCATCATGTCGCAGAGCCGCGCGGCGGCGATGACCCCCTGTCGCTCGTGGTTGGGGCGTATGCTCGTCAGCGTCGGGTCGCACGATTCGTCGATGATCTCGTCGTCGTCCACTCCGAGCACCGAGACGTCGCGCGGGACGTTCAACTTCGCGGCATGGCATGTTTCGATCACGGTGAGAGCCTGGTCGTCGCAGGCGACGAAGAGCGCGACGGGCTTGCGCAGTCCGCGAATCCATTTCTTGAAGTCCCCCGCGTTGTCCTTGTCGAGGGGCGGATACGCATAACACGCGCAGTCGAGGCCCTTGCGTTTGAGTTCGGCGGCAAAGGCGTCGCCACGGAGCTTGCCCCAGATGCGTCCGCGTAAATCGGGCACGTATCCGAATGTCCTGTAGCCTCCCTGCCGGATGAAGAAGTCTGCGGCCTCGGTGCCGACGGAAGTGGCGTCGGTGTTGACGAAGGAGATGCCGCGACGGCGGTTGTCCAGGGGCGCCTGTCCGCGCACGTCTACGGCGACGATGGGGACGTCCTGCCGGGCGATCTCCGCGATGGAGGCGTCCAACCGGTCGTCCGGGGCGCACATCCCGAAGACGATGCCGTCGATTCCCCAGTTGGGATAGCGCACCACGTTCGCGAGCCCGAATTCGTCCGAGTCGCGCTTGATGCGCACATCCCAATGGATGCGGTTCTCGGTCAGGTACCGGTAGATGCCCTGGAGCGTGCGTTGCCCTGCCTGCGTCGAAAGGCGCAGGGCAATCACCACTCGTTTCGTCTTTGGCCTTGGCATGAGGTGCATTATACCAAAACTTTCTTGCGCCTTGCGCGGAAAATGACGATTTATTTCCAGATAACGAATGCGGAAAAAGAAATTATATGGTATCATATCCCCTGCCCTTGATGGAGTCTGGGGCAAGAGAGAAAACGATATGGAAAACAACTATTCGGCAAAATGGAAAAAGCGCGGCACTCGGCAGGGGCTGCTGCGCAACGCCCTCTTGAAGACGATGGGCTATACGGACGAGGATATCGAGAAGCCCTTGATCGGAATCGTCAACACGTGGAGCGAGACGAATCCCGGCCACTACAACTTTCGCGAACTCGCGGAGGCCGTGAAGCGCGGCGTGTGGGCGGCGGGCGGATTCCCGCTGGAGATGAACACGATGTCCATCTGCGAGGTGTTCTTCGACATTTCCTCGATGATCTACCGCGACCTCCTGTCCATGACGACGGAGGAGCTGATCGCGCGCCAGCCGTTCGACGGCATCGTTCTCATGGGTTCGTGCGACAAGAACGTGCCCGCGCAGGTGATGGCGGCCGTCTCGGCGAACAAGCCGACGATCTACCTTCCGGGCGGGCCGATGCTCCCGGGGAACTTCCAGGGGGAATCGCTTGCCTGCGGCACGGACAGTTTCAAGCTCTGGGAGAAGTACACGTCCGGCGAGATGTCGCTCGACGACGTATCCAAGCGCGAGGGTTGCCTCTACGGCTCCGTTGGCGCATGCCCCATCATGGGCACGGCCAACACGTGCCAGACGGTCGTCGAGGCGCTCGGGCTCGCGCTTCCGTATTCCGCCTCTTCGCTTGCGGTGTCGAGCGAAAAACTGCGGATCGCCGAAATGACCGGCCGCCGCATCGTCGGGCTCGTGGAAGAGAACGTGAAACCGCTTGACATCGTCACGAAGCGTTCGGTGACGAACGCCATCAAGGTGCTGATGGCTGCGGGCGGATCCACGAACCTGCTCATCCACCTCAAGGCGATCTGCCGCCGCGCGGGAATCCCGCTCGACTTGATGGAGTTCGACGAAATCAGCCGCGCGACTCCGCTTCTCGTGAACGTGAAGCCGCACGGGAAGGGTACCGTGGGCATGGAGTTCCGCAACGCGGGCGGCGTGCCGGCGCTCATGAAGGAGCTGTTGCCGTTCCTGGACGGCGATTGTCCGACCGTGAGCGGCAAGACCGTGGCCGAGAATCTCGCCGGGGTCGATTATGCCTACGACCGCGAGACGATACGTCCGCTGGACAATCCGATCGCCCCCTCCGGCGGCATCGCGGTGTTGAAGGGCAATCTCGCGCCGGGCGGAGCGGTGATCAAGCGGTCGGCCGCATCGCCGAACCTCCTGAAGCACACGGGCGAGGCGCGCGTCTTCGACGACCTTGCCGCGGCGGAGAAGTATCTCCTTGACGATAATTCCGACATGGACGAGAACAAGGTGATAGTCCTGCGCGGCTACGGCCCCAAGGGCGCGCCGGGGATGCCCGAGTTCGGAAACTACATGCCGATTCCGCCGAAGCTCTCGCGAAAGGGGATCCATGACTACGTGCGCATCACGGATTCGCGCATGTCGGGCGGCGCGTTCGGCACGGTTGTGCTGCACGTCGCGCCGGAAAGCGCGGCGGGCGGCCCGCTCGCGGCCGTGCGCGACGGCGACACGATCACGCTTGACGTGGAGAAGAACCTCATCCATCTGAACGTGCCGGACGATGAGATCGCTGAACGTTTGAAGAGCGTGAAGCTGAAGGAGCATCCCGACATCACGCGCGGATTCGTGCGCAATTTCATCGACAACGTGCTGCAGGCCAATGAAGGCTGCGACCTTCAATATCTTTAGCCACATAGAACACAAATAAAGATTGTTCACAAATGGCAAATGTCACAATTGTTCACAAATCACAAACGGCAAATGGGGGAGGCACTCCTATTTGTATTTGTGACAATGATGGCAATTGTGAACAATTGAGATTTGTGAACAATATCCAAGAAAAATGAATGAGGAGTGAAATGGATATCGATCTGATCAAGGGAATCTGCCCGATCGTGGCCGCGCCTTTCGCGAAGGACGAGACGGTGGACTACGATTCGCTGCGCAATCTCGTGGCGACGCTCGCGAAAGGCGGCTGCCACGCGCTTACGCTCTTCGGCATCGCGGGCGAGTACTACAAGCTGAACGAAGCCGAGCAGCGCGAGATGATGCGCGTCACGATCGACGAGGCACACAGGCACAACGTGCCGGTGATCGTCTCGAACACGCGCCACTCCACGGCCAACGCCGTAGAGTTCGCGAAGGAGATCGAGGCGGCGGGCGCGGACTGCATGATGTTCTTGCCGCCGTTCTTCCTGAAGCCAGGCGCCGACCTCATCTACCAGCACGCGCTCGCCGTGGCGAAGTCCGTGCCGAACCTTCCCGTCATGATGCAGTACGCGCCGGAGCAGACGGGCGTCGCGATCGCGCCGGGTGTGTTCGCGAAGCTGACCGAGGAGGCGCCGAACGTGATCTACTACAAGATTGAGTGCAAGCCGGCCGGCAAGTACATCTCGAACCTCATCGGGATGCTTGGCGACAAGATCCGCGTCTTCGCCGGGAACGCAGGCTACCAGATGCTGGAGACGTTCGACCGCGGGGCCGTGGGCGCGATGCCCGGCTGTTCCATGTTCGACCTCTACCTCGACATCTACGACAAGTACTTCGCGGGCGACCGCGCGGGCGCGATCGAGGCCCACAACTTTATCCTGCCCATCCTCAACCACATCCGCCAGAATGTCGAGGAGATCATCTACTTCGAGAAGAAGATACTGATGAAGCGCGGCATCATCGCGACGGACGTCTGCCGCCGCCCGACGTTCTCCGTGGACGACGAATTCGAGAAGCTTTTCGAGGAATACTACGCGCTCACCTCAAGGAGATTCAGAAATGGCTGAGAATTTGCTTGACGGGGTAGATGGCGGCGGTCGCGGGG
>Ga0310786_10008284_pt1 | contig 13375 bp, 7 predicted proteins | sample AusTroGonzalo_MG_FD_203881 | JGI IMG/M metagenome (GOLD analysis project Ga0310786, IMG submission 203881) | Bovine rumen microbial communities from tropical cattle in Woodstock, Queensland, Australia - Gonzalo_03 (v2) (version 2) | ecosystem: Host-associated > Mammals > Digestive system >... | reverse complement strand
TCCACCGTTACCTCAGTCTCAATCTGCTTCTCCAGAATGATCCTGAGCCCCTGAGAATAATCCGGGTACTCCTCGGAACCGTCCAGCGCAGACATGAATCCGGAATTGACGATGGTTGCCTTGATCTCTCCGTCGTCCAGCCCCTTTGCGATATCAAAGATGGACGCATATTCCTTTATAGTAATGGTCGTATTCAGATCCTTCTCGATCTCGGCGATGGCTTCATTCACCTTATCCCGCTCGCCATCCTTAAGGATACCGAAGGGATAATTATTGGTTACCGCATCGTTAATGGATGTCGCGGGATCATCCTTCTTCACGTAAACGTTGACCACCGTGATCTCCGTGGTCTTACCCGTCATCTGATCCAGTTTCTTATCCGTATGCCGTACCATATAAATGCCGTAGCCCAGACCGGCGATCACGATCACCGAGAGACATATTCCGATGATCCCGGAAGCCTTCCGGACCTGCATCAGAACGATCAGAATGGGCAGGATCCCCAATATGATACCTGCGATCAGCACATATTTCATAGGGATCACTTTTGTCGAAACCGCAAATAAAATGAATAATACGGAAACCACAAACTGGATGGATGCAAGGACACATCCGATGATCTTTCTCTTATTCATGACTAACCTCGTCATACTTCTTTTTATTCTTAACTGCTATAACTAAGCATTCTATCATATTTTTCTCATCTTTCAAACTGTTTTCTTGAAATGTTCAGTCTCTTGGGCTATGATGTTGGGAAAAACAACAGATCAAAGGAAATCGCTATGGAACAACTGAGAGCCTGTCTCGACGCTGCCGGCGTACCGGTAACCGAGCTTCAGCTGGAGCAGCTGGAGACCTTTTACAACATGGTCATTGAAAAGAATAAGGTCATGAATCTGACTGCCATCACGGAACGGAAGGAATTCATCCGGCTGCATTTTCTGGACAGCCTGGCTCCGCTGATGGCCTCGGAGGGATTGCGCAGTCTGTTCCTTTCCGACGGAAAAAAGGTGTCATTGATCGATGTGGGAACCGGTGCAGGATTTCCGGGAATACCGCTGAAGATCCTCTGCCCCGGGCTTCGGGTAACCCTGCTGGATTCCCTCCAGAAGCGGGTGGGCTTCCTGAACGAAGTGATCACCGCCCTTTCCCTTAAGGAGATCACGGCGATCCACAGCCGCGCCGAGGATGCGGGAAGAGACCCGAAGCTTCGGGATGCTTTTGATCTGGCCGTGTCCCGGGCAGTGGCAAATCTCTCCGCCCTGTCCGAATATGTCCTGCCCTTTGTGAAGCCGGGCGGAACATTTCTATCCTATAAATCCCAGGAGATCGACGAGGAACTGAAGCAGGCCGGACGGGCCATCCGTCTGCTGGGCGGTAAGGCGGAAGCCCCCGTGCTTTTCACCCTGCCCCGGCTTACCGAAGAGAACGAAGACGCTGAAGAAGTAATCCGCTCCTTCGTACCCATCCGAAAGACCGGTCCCACCCCCAAGGCCTATCCGCGGAAGGCCGGAACAGCAAAACGGGATCCACTGTAACGCCGGGTACTGCCCCGGGCATTTCCCCGGGTATTGCATAGAAGAAACAAAAATGATACAATGTTTCGGTAATGCCAAAATTCTTCGATTATGTATTTATGATCAGAATTTACTATAACTCTTTCAAGGAAGTAAATTTATGAAATACATCGTAATGGATCTGGAGTGGAACCAGAGTGCCTACGGCCGGTCCGGCGAGCATCCGCGGCTACCCTTCGAGATCATTGAGATCGGTGCGGTGAAGCTGAATCACAAATATCAGCTGGAATCCGAATTCCGTGAGCTCATCACACCCAAAGTATATAAACGTCTGCATCACACCATACGCAAGATGCTCTCCTACGATGAACATGAGCTTCAGCAGGACGGACATCCTTTCAAAGAGGTATGTGAACGCTTCCTGGAATGGTGCGGCAAGGATTCGGTATTCTGTACCTGGGGCATGTCAGACCTCTTCTATCTGCAGAACAATATGGACTTCTACAATATGAAGAAGCTTCCGTACCCGGTACATTATTATAATATCCAGCAGATCTACGCGGATAAGTACGATCCCAACCGGATGATCTGCAAGCTGGAAAAAGCGGTGGAGGCCCTGGGGCTTCCCCAGGACGAACCCTTTCATGCAGCCATAAGCGACGCCCGCTATACCGCCAAGGTACTGGCCGCCGCCAAGCTTGGGAATATCAAAAAGAAATACACCATCGACCTGTATCAGCGCCCGAAGTCACAGGAAGACATCATCAATGACCGGCATGATAACGTGATCGACTACATTTCCGCCGAATATCCCACCCGTCAGCTGGCCATGGAAGACGAAGGAGTTTCCGAACTCCGGTGTCCCAAATGCGGACGGCTTACCACACCAATGGTTCAGTGGTTCGTCAATGCACAGAACACGGAAATGGCCATCGGCAAATGCTTCCGCCATGGATTCGCCGAAGGACGGATCAAGTTCCGTACCACAGGTGAAAATGAAGATACCGTATACGCCGTTAAGCGGATCACCCGAACCACCAAGGAAGGCTACGAAGCCCTGATGAGCCGACAGGCCGAACTTCGCGAGAAGAAAAAACAAAAACGACATGAATCCGATCGGCTAAGATCCAGATCCCGCAGATCCAGATCCCGCAGCCGCAAGAAAAAAACCGCTGTCCAGTAGGACAGCGGTTTTTTCATGGAGACAAGGGGGGTGACACCACATCACCTCAGACTCTCAGATACAGCATGATCTGAGACACATCCGCCGGAGACACTCCGGAGATACGCGAAGCCTGGCCGATGGATTCCGGCCGGACAGCCTCCAGCTTCTGGCGGGCTTCCTTCCGCAGGTTCTTCACCTGACTGTAATCCATATCCGCAGGGATCCTTTTTCCCTCCATTTTCAGGAAATGCTCCACCTGCTGCTTCTGCCGTTTGATATATCCCTCATACTTAATGGAAATGTTGATCTGCTCGGCCACATCCGTGTCGACGCCCTCCACCGGTCGTTTCGGATCCAGCGGTGCCAATGTTTCATACGTAAATTCCGGCCGTCTCAACAGATCCGCCAGCGTAACGCCGGTATGCAGCGGTGCGCTTCCGTGGGCATCCAGAAACTCCTGGGTCTCCTTCGACGCTCCGATGGGCGTGCTCTCCAGACGTTCGATCTCGGATTCGATCATCTGCTTCTTTGCCAGAAACTTCTGATAACGTTCTTCGGAGATCAGTCCGATCTCGTAACCGATGGGGGTAAGGCGAAGATCCGCATTGTCCTGGCGAAGCAGGAGCCGATACTCTGCCCTGCTGGTCATCATCCGATAGGGTTCCTTCGTCTCCTTGGTCACCAGATCATCGATCAGTACGCCGATATAGCCGTCGGATCGGGAAAGTACCACCGGTTCCTTCCCCTGCAGCTTCCGTGCCGCATTGATCCCGGCGATCAGTCCCTGTGCTCCCGCTTCTTCATAGCCGGAGCTTCCGTTGATCTGTCCCGCCGAGAAGAGACCCTCCACCTCCTTAAACTCCAGCGAAGGCTTAAGCTCAGTGGCGGAGATGCAGTCATATTCGATGGCATAGGCATTTCGAACGATCTTTGCGTTCTCCAGTCCGGGAACGGAATGCACCATCCGGTACTGTACATCCTCCGGCAGAGAGGAGGGCATGCCGTCCAGATACATTTCATCCGTGAACTCTCCCTCCGGCTCAATAAAGAGCTGGTGACGATCCTTATCCGGGAATTTCATGATCTTATCCTCAATGGACGGACAATACCTTGGGCCCGTCCCCTGGATCACCCCGGAATAAAGAGGGGACCTGTGGATATTGTCCCGGATGATCTGATGGGTTTCCTCATTGGTATAGGTAAGCCAGCAGGAGATCTGCTCCCTGGCGATATCCTCCGCACGGTTCTCAAAGGAGAAGGGAACTATCTTCTCATCCCCCTTCTGCTCCACGGTCTTGGAAAAATCGATGGATTTCCGATCGATCCGGGGCGGCGTTCCCGTCTTGAACCGACGGATCCCGATACCCGCATCCGCCATGGAATCCGACAGATGATTTGCGGCCATCAGTCCGTTGGGACCGGTATAGCTGATGGTCTCTCCGTAAATGCACCGCGCCTTAAGATATACGCCGGTGCAGAGCACAACAGCCCGGGCGTGATATACCGCGCCGGAGCAGGTACGCACGCCGACGATTTTCTTGCCTGTCATTCTGAGGCCCTCGGCCGAAGAATCCCCTGACTCGTCCACGGGATCCTTCACTCCCTCCGGTCGTTCAGGATGACAGACGGCCTCCACCAAAAGCTCCGTCACCTCCTGCTGTCTTAAGGTGAGGTGGGGCTCCCGCTGCAGCGTGCGGCGCATTTCCTTTGTATATTCCCCTTTATCCGCCTGGGCCCGAAGGGAATGTACCGCAGGCCCCTTGGATACATTCAGCATTTTGGACTGAATATAGGTCTTATCGATATTCTTGCCCATCTCACCGCCCAGCGCATCGATCTCCCGGACCAGATGGCCCTTGGAGCTTCCTCCGATATTCGGGTTACAGGGCATCAGCGCCACGCTGTCCATACTCACGGTGAACAGGATCGTTTCAAAGCCAAGGCGGGCCGACGCAAGCGCCGCTTCGCAGCCTGCGTGTCCCGCCCCGACAATGACAACGTCATAGGTTTCTTCTACATGTGTCATTTCTATTTCCCCATACAGAATTCTTTAAATATCTTATCTGCCAGATCGTCCTCCAGGGTTTCTCCGATGATCCGGCCCAAAGCCTCATAGGCTGCCATCAGGTCGATGGTATAGAAATCCTCTCCCACGCCGGCCTGCAGACTGTCCTCCACCCGTTCCAGCGCAGCCTCTGCATCACGGAGAGCTTCCATATGACGGGTATTCAGCAGATAATCCTCCTGACTGTCCTTCAGCCGTCCCGCAAAGAACAGCTCCTGCACGGTCTTCGCCAGAGCATCCTTTCCCTCTCCGGTTGCCGCAGAGATCTCCAGGATCCGACAGGTACGTCCGGCCGTCGTCTGCGCCGTCAAAAGCTTACGAACCTCATCCGGCGTGACCACTGTGGACAGATCATTTTTATTGAGAAGCACTATCAGCGGTGCATTTCCCGACAGGTCTTTAAGCATAGCCTCTTCTTCCTTCGTCAGCGGCTCGGCCGCATCGATGACCAGAAGGATCAGATCTGCGGTACGAAGAGTTTCCTTCGCCCGTCTGACACCGATCTGCTCCACCACGTCACCCGTTTCACGGATGCCTGCGGTATCGATCAGCGTCAGCTGCACGCCGCCCAGTACCGCCTTCTCCTCCAGAGTGTCACGGGTGGTCCCCGCGATCTCGGTCACGATGGCCCGTTCCTCACCCAGCAGAAGATTCAGCACCGAGGATTTGCCTGCATTCGGTCGTCCGACGATGGCCGTTCGGATTCCCTCCCGCAGTAGTCTACCCTCCTTCGCCGAAGAAAGCAAGCCGGAAATGCAGGTTTTGCAATCCGCAAGGATGGGGGCGAGATGCTCCGGATAATCCTCCAGACTGTAATTCTCCGGATCATCCAGCGCCGATTCAATATAAGCCGTTTCATACAGCAGCTTCTCCCGAAGCTCTGTCACCCGTCTCGACAGTCCTCCCTGAAGCTGACGAAGCGAAGCGGAAAGCGCCCGCTCATTCTCCGCAGCGATCACATCCATCACTGCCTCCGCCTCGGTGAGATCGATCCGCCCGCCAAGATACGCACGTTTGGTAAATTCTCCGGGTTCTGCCAGACGGGCTCCTGCCCTGAGCAGTTCCTCCAACACCCGGCGCAGCACAAGCGGCCCGCCGTGACAGGAGAATTCCACCACATCCTCTGTAGTATAGGTATGAGGTGCCCGCATCACCAGTGCGATCACCTCATCCAGTACAGATGTATTCTCTTCTTCCGGCATACAGGCAATGAGATGCCCGTATGCCGCCGTATAGCTTTTCAGCTCTTTTAACTTTCTTTTTCCCCGAAACAGCCTGTCTCCGATCTCCACGGCGGACGGTCCGCTCAGCCGGACGATCCCGATGCCTGCACTACCCGTACCGGAAGAAATGGCACAGATCGTTTCGTTGTTCATTTCCTTATCAATTTCCATTTCCAAGTCCTTTATGTGACAAAGAGAACCGTCCCCGTGTCACTTCTACACCGATGCAAAAAGAATATTGCCCTCATCATCCGAGATCTCTATATCGGACATGCCCCGCTCACTGATGTAGCGGTCCGGGATGGCATTGGTCACCTTGCCCCGTTCAGCCTTCATTCGTACCTTCATATCCACATTGTTCAGATGAACACTTGTATCCGGACTCAGGCCGCCGAAAACGATTCCTTCCAATCCAGCTCCCTTGTAACGGATAGCCGAAGAATCAATATCAATGTCAGCGGCGCCTTCCAGACTGCCCATTGCGGTAGATGAATCCGACCGGACATTCACATGCATGGACATATCATGGAGAATAATCTCCGCCGACTCTCCGTTGATGGTACCCAGGACCGCTGATCTTGTGCCGCTGCCGGTACAACGGAACAGGGAATCCCGGATCTCGATCCGTGTCGAAGCCTTCAGACTTCCGGCACACACGCCCTCGCGGAAAGCACAGTCCATGAACATGTCGCACTCACTGATCATGAGCTTATCCGTTCCGAACAATGAACCGATGCCCACGCCCGAATTTCCGCTGAGATACAGGGAATATTTTCCCTTGTTGATCCTGGTTTTTCCTCCAAGCCCGGAACCGATACCGACGATATCCTTTCCGTTCGCTTCAATATACACTTCCCCATCCTGGTAGAATTCGATGGTACCATGGCCCTTATCCAGCGCATTTCCGATACCGTAGATCTCCGTACCGTTCAGCATCAGTCTGAGGTTTCCGTCTCCCTCCACGGTAAGCTCCGCACCTTCGGGAACCAGGATACCGCCGCCATCCAGCCGGTTTTCTCCCACCAGATGCAGCCGCATTTTCGAATTCTCCGCCATACGGATACAGGGACGCTGTTTCTGATTGGCGAACATCACATTTTCCAACGTAACGCTGCCGTCATAGCCCTCCATAACCTCGATATGGATATTTGAGCTGACATTCGGACTTCCCGCAATGGTGATATCCCTGCAGGTTGCGTCCTTATCTCCGATAATGATGGTGGTCTTATCTTCCTTGATCAGGTTGTTCATCATGACGCGCGTGGTCTTGCCCGCCACGTAAACATGATCGCTGATACCGTCCATCCGTTCACGATGGAAACGACAGATCTCCATTTTCATGGCACTGTCCACGGAGGTCAGGATCTCTGCCTTCGGTCGTGCCACATAGAAGCCCTGGATCAGGTCCGCGCCGAGCCGGATCACCGTCTGCAGCTCATCCCGGGTTTCCACACCCTCCGCCAGAGCAAGGATCTTGTTCTCATGGCAGAATTCAATGATATTTCGTACGAAATGCTGCTTCTGCGCGCTGTTCTGGATCTCGGACAGTAATGACCGGTCGATCTTCACGCAGTCCGGCATATACCGGAGCAGATTGCTCACATTGGAATAGCCCGTACCGTAATCATCCACGGCGATGCCTGTACCAAGACTCCGAAGCCTGGTCTTCAGATCCTCCAGCTGTTCATCCTCCAGCTCCGCCTGTTCCGTAAGCTCGACAACGATCTGCTCGGAATGGGCCTTCAGCTTCGCCTCTACTATCTCGTCATCCTCACGGGTAAGCTTCACCCCGGGGATACTGTTGATAAAGACTCTTCTGTTTTTGAACAGCTCCGGATTATCCTCCACACGCTTCAATACATTCAGGAAGGTGGCCTTCTCGATATCCCGGATCCGCCCCAGACTATTGGCATAACGGATGATGGTCAGCGGTGGGATACTCTTTCCCGATGCGGAACGCATCAGCGCCTCATAGGAATAGATCTCACCGTCCGACGCACGGACAATAGGCTGGAAATAATAGGTCAGCAGATTCTCATCCAGGATCCTGCGAACCTCTTCCCGATCGGCCCGCTCCTCTTCGGTAAGAGAAGCAACCACATCACTCTCCGGTTCTCCGGGGATCGGGAATTTCGGCTGAACATCGGTTGTAAGTATCTTATTGTATTCCTCCAGCGCCAGAGTCCTGCGAAGCGCTTCCAATCCGCGGCAGACCGCATTAAACCACTGCCGGGCAACCGTATTATAGGATCTGGCCACTCCGCCGTAATCCATTACGACATAGCCAAAGGATTTCTCTTCATAAAAGAGGGGTACCACGAGATGTCCCACCGGCGTCTTGGACTTCACATCCTCCATCATCTTCTCTGTATCGATGAATCGATTTGTCCCCACATAGCTCCGCTCGGGATCGATCATATCGTAGGACAGCACGTGCAGCATTTTTGCCGGGTAACCTTCGGAAAGGAACATGTTCTTCAATACCTGCTCCGGCACCAGCCAGTGCTCATCGATATAAATGTCCATCCGCTTCACGCCGGTAAGGAAATAAATATAGTCATAAACCGTGCGGAAGAATTCCTCCACATTGGAAGCCAGCAGCATATCCTCCATCAGGAAATCATGGAGCGACTGATATCCGCCCTCCGTATTCCCCGTGGACCACTCCGATCTGCGAAAATCTGCCGGATTCATAGCCGGCATCCTGCATCCACAGCTTTCACCGATATACAGCTTCGTCTCAGGATGTGGTTCCTCCGGCTTCTTTCCCTCCATCTGCCGCACCAGCGCTTCCACGGCAAAGCTGCCGTAATAATCGCCCGGAATACAGGTAGATGTAATAGGCCTCGGACTGGACTGCCCTTCCTCCGAGGTTCCATAGCCCACAACAGCCATATCCTCAGGAATCTTCACCCCTGCACGATCCAGACCGATGGCGACGCCGATGGCCATGGGATCATTTGCGCAGACCACAGCCTGGGGCAGATCCTCCGGATTCCGCAGAAGCTCCTCTGCAACACTGGTGCCGCAGAAATACCAGAAATCCCCATAAAAGATGCGGTTCTCACGAACCTGAAGTCCATGATCCTGCATGGCCTGACGATAGGCCTGCAGCCGTCGCTTGGAGTGTACATGATTCTTACGACCGGTAAGATATGCTATGTCCGTCATGCCATGTTCCTCGATCATATGGCTGATGGTGTCATATACCGCACCGTAACCATCCGTCCAGAAGGTATAAAAATATTCGCTGTTTGTATCTACACAGACCACCGGCCCGGAGTAGCATGCATGCAGCTTCTCCTGGATCTTATGTTCCACGCCCGGCGTCTGGATCATATCGGAAAGAACGATCACGCCTGCAAAAGCGGAATAATTGATCAGATTGAAGATATTCGACTCCCCAACCTCTCGCGGCTTGCTGTTCTGATATTTAATATACATGGAAAAAACAGAGACATCAAAATCCAGAGAGAAAGCCTTCTCCATCACCCCTCGGATAAAGTCGCTCTGATAGTCCTCGTCAGCCTGAGCAACAAGCAATGCTATCTTTCGCCTCTCCATTTATTCACCCCCTTGGTGCCGATATATACTCCTTCCCCATACAATCTATTTTACCAAACAGATGTGTTTTGGTCTACCATTCATTTTGTCTATTATTAATCTATTTTTAATCTTTTCCAAAGGATTAATTCATTTTTCAGCGTTATAGTGGCATCGTCAACAAGAAAACCCCAATGACAAAGAGGAGGAAAAAGAGGTGAAGGTTTTTCTTAAGTACATCGCACGCAACATGCTGGAAAAGAAAAGCAGATTCTTCCTGCTGATCATCTCCATCGCGATCAGTACCGCACTTCTCGTCGGAAGCGCCGGTATCGTGGACGTGATCGTGGACAGCTTCAAGGAACCGTATGAAGCAGCCAGCGAAGGGCAGGACGTCAGCATCATGTCCGGATCCGAAGATCCGTTCATCGATCCCGAAACCATTGACCAGACAGGGCTTACCAATCTACGCGGCGAGCTTTGTATCACCGGTATCATCAACGATGCCGATAAGATCAGTTATATACAGATTCATGGCCGTTCGGCATTCGACGGAAATCTGACCGCCGGAAACGCAGGCTTCATACAGAAGACCGGTTCCGATGCTCAGCCCTCCTGTATCATTTCCCAACGGATCGCCGATAAAAAGGATCTGAAGGTTGGCGACACACTCCGTTTCTTCCTTTCCGGTGAAGAAACAGCGTTCACGGTAGAAGCCATCTGCGGACCGGAAGGGATCTTCGCCTCCGATCAGACAGAAAACTTCACCATGGTGATCCCCTACGGATGGCTGGAGCAGAAGCTTCACGCCGACGGAAAATACAATGTGATCACCGCAAAGCTTACCGAAACCGATCCGACGACAGAAACCATTCGTTCCTTTGTAAGCAAGTTCAATGTGGATCATCCCGAGCTTTCTGCAAGCATTCTGAACAATACGGAGGTCTACACCGACTCCTCCGTCACACTGGGTCTCTACTTCATGATGGCCATCGTTGTGATCGTAAGCGGGATCATCATTTACGGCGTATTCAAACTGGTGATCACCGAACGGCTTACCACCATCGGAACCTTCATGAGCCAGGGTGCAACAAAGAAAAAGGTAGAACGGATCATCCTGCTGGAAGGCCTGATGTACGCTCTGATCGCCGGAGCGATCGGCTGTGTACTCGGAGAAACGCTTCTCTTCTTCGTCGGAAGACTTACCTCTCCCCTTGCAGAATATGAGATCTATCCGGAGTTCCATATCAACCCCGTTCACATACTGGCGGGTATGGGCTTCGCCATCGTTCTCTCCGTATTCTCCGCATGGCTTCCGGTACGTTCCGTACGTCGTCTGGAAGCCAAGGACGTGATCCTGAACCGTGTAGAGCAAAGGAACGGCAAGGTTCTGGCAAAACGGATCATCGGTGCAGTCCTGATCCTCTTCGCCGCAAGCGTCTTCTTCCTTACCGGTGATGCAAAGGCAAATATGGCACCCTTCGGATTCATTGCCGCATACGCAGGCATCGTCCTCATCACCCCTTCCATCGTAAAGGGAGCCACCTGGCTGCTGGCCAGAGCATTTAAGAACAATACGACCGTTTATCTTACGATGAACAACATCCACAGTTCCAAGCTGCTCCGGAACAACATCGTACTGATCGTCATCTCGCTGTCATCCGTACTGATGATCGCATCCTTCGGAACGAGCATGACCGATCTGGTAACCGATGCATACGCAAAGGCAAATTACGACTACAGTATCTGGGATATCCTGAACGGAGATCCGACGAATTCCACCACCGACCAGATCCTGAACAAGCTGAAGACCATCGACGGTGTAAAGCAGGAAACAGTCAATCCGTGCTACTACGCGACGGGAACATCCGATAATGATGCAACCCTGATCATGCTCGGCATCAAACCCGAGGGTTTCGGAACAACCTATGACAAATATTTCGAAGTGACGGAAAAATATCAGAAAGAGTTTGATGCACTGGAGCACTCCGAGGGCAGAGAGGTCCTTCTTCCCGTCAAATTGCAGAAGCAGCTGAAGAAAAATGTGGGCGACACCATCGATGTTACCGTGAACAACAGCACAGTACCCTTTAAGATCATCGGCATCTACGACGGAAAGGTATTCAATTCCGGTCTCTGTGTCCTGATCCGGGACGAGGTACTGAAGCAGGAGTTCCACGTAAAGGAAGCGCACACGATCTACTTCGCAACAAACGGCAACAATCAGGAGATCGAAGATGAGATAGCGCCTTACCTCAAGTCTCTGGGCGCAACCTGGAGCACCAAGGCCGAAGATACAAAACGTAATGATGAACAGAATCAGCAGATCGTCATGATCATGTCCATCTTCTCCTACCTGGCAATGATCATCGCATCCATCGGTGTCTTCAACAATATCACCATCTGCTTCATTCAGAGAAAACGCGAGATGGCTGTGATGGCGTCCGTGGGAATGAACAAGAGCGGCCGCATGAGCCTGCTGCTGGCAGAGAGCCTTACTTCCGTAGCCTTCAGCATCCTGCTCTGCATCCCGTTCACCATCCTGCTTTCCGATCTGATGACCGGCTTCTGCAGCTTCATCGGACTGCCCATGACCATCGCATTCAGCTGGATAGATCTTCCGATCTATGCAGCGATCATCACCGGCATCATCCTGATCGCATCACTGTCCACAATACTGAAGAGCCGCAAGCTCTCCGTGATCCAGGAACTGAAATACGAATAAACCAGACAATATACCAGAAAATATGGAGGAATATAAAATGAGCGCAATCGAAGTAAAGGATTTAAGCAGATCTTTCGTAAACGGAAAACAGACCACAGAGGTTCTGAAGCATATCAACCTGAAAGTAGAAAAAGGTGAGTTCGTGTCCATCATGGGACCCTCCGGAAGCGGCAAGTCCACTCTGCTCTATCTTCTGGGCGGACTTGACCAGCCCACCAGAGGCAGCGTATCCGTATGCGGCAATGACCTCAGCACCCTTTCCGACAAAGAACTCTGTCATATGCGGAATCACGAGCTCGGCTTTGTTTTCCAGTTCTACAATCTGGTACCGAACCTGAGCGTAGAAGATAACATTGCTCTTCCTCTCACCCTCGCCGGTGAGAAGATAAAGGATCATCAGGACAAGATCGAAGAAGTTCTTGATCTGATCGGCATGAAGGACAAGCGTAAGCTCACTCCCCGGGAACTTTCCGGCGGACAGCAGCAGCGTGTAGCCATCGCACGTGCCCTTGTCTTTGATCCGGACATTCTCTTCCTGGATGAGCCCATCGGCAACCTGGACAGCAAGACCGGCATGAGGCTGATGGAGCTCTTCCGCAAGATCAACCGTAAATACGGCAAGACCATCATCCAGGTAACACATTCTGAAGAAGCCGCCTATTACGGAACGAAGCTGGTACGCATTGCGGACGGCGAGATTGAATCCATACATCTCGTAAAATCCGCATAAGCTTATCCTATACAACCCCACAAAGACAGCATGCCGCAAGGAGGAGCCTCCAAACGGCATGCTGTTCTGTTTAGGTCTGTATCAATATACACTTCATTCAATATACATTTCGGGCAATATACACGATGTATAATATACAATACGCTCCGTATATAACCGGCACCTGCACATTCATATATACAGTCTGTATTTTTCTGAAATATCTTTCAGCAACGCTTCGCATCCCAACACCACATCACTGTATGTACTCCGAAAATCCCCGGTATACCACGGATCTGCAATCCCCCGTTCCAAACCTGCAAAGCTCAGCAGCTTCGTGATCTTACCTTCAGGATCATTTCCCAGGATCTGCCTCATATACCGTATATTCAGATCCTCCATCCCGATCAGATAATCATATCGATCAT
>Ga0310786_10008283_pt1 | contig 13375 bp, 9 predicted proteins | sample AusTroGonzalo_MG_FD_203881 | JGI IMG/M metagenome (GOLD analysis project Ga0310786, IMG submission 203881) | Bovine rumen microbial communities from tropical cattle in Woodstock, Queensland, Australia - Gonzalo_03 (v2) (version 2) | ecosystem: Host-associated > Mammals > Digestive system >... | reverse complement strand
ATGTATCAGGAACTGATCCTGATGAGCCATCTCGACGTCATGCTGTCGATGGACTCTGCCAACATGCACTTGGCTTCACTTACTGGCATACCCGTTGTCAGCGTCTGGGGAGCCACTCACCCTATGTCTGGATTCCTTGGATACAACCAGAAGGAGGAGAATATCATACAGTCTGACCTCGATTGCCGTCCGTGCAGCATATTCGGCAACAAGAAATGCCGTCGAGGTGACTATGCTTGCCTGCAGAACATTCCGCTCGAGCGGATTGTTGACAGAATAACAACCCTTATTAATAACTAAAACTTTCAAAGAATTATGAAGTACGTTTGCGAAGTTTGCGGCTACGTCTACGACCCCGCAGTAGGAGATCCCGATGGTGGCATTGCCCCAGGAACAGCGTTCGAGAACATCCCCGACGATTGGGTATGCCCCATCTGCGGCGTCGGCAAGGATGATTTCAAGCCCGAGTAACAAGAATCAAATAAGGTGGCACTTCGATTGCCACCTTATTTATATATAACTACCATTAAGGTCAGAATCCTTTTATCTGCCTTTTAAGGCAAAAAATCATCATCATTAAAGGCGATTTTTGATGAACTGGCCGATATTAAGGACGAACTCAAGGCACCTTGATTTTTTTCTGGTCTTTTTCTTGCAGAATCTGATTTTTTCCATTAAATTTGCTACGAGAAATAACAAAATCATTATTAAACTGAGTATTACGATTATGAAAAAAACATTCGTTTTATTAGCAACCGTGCTTCTCATGGCATCAAACACTTTTGGAAAAGAACGATCACGAGCAGAAATGGACTCTATTGCGAAATCGGTACACTTTACCTTTACTAATAGAGCAAGGACATTCATGGGCGAGACTACAGGTGATTGTCTCATTTCTGACGCAGTAAGCTCCATTGCATTAAACAGACAACTAAGAAAAGCTTTCCCTGATGTAAATAAGGATTTCTTTGCCGTTTATTCTTATCAAGAAAGAAAGTCAGGGTATGCCATCATCTCAACAGACGACAGCATGCCTGCTTTAATTGCATTCTCAGATAGCCAATGTTTCAACACAGACGAGATTCCCGCCGCCATGCAGTATATGCTTTTACAATACACTAAGAGCGTGAATAAACAGGAAGAAACCACTGCTACGACAAGGTCGTCTGAAATCACAGAAGTAGCCCCGTTACTTGGAGATATTGCTTACAACCAAAACTCTCCTTATAATGACAAATGCCCTTTGTTGGATGGTAAACGTACAGCGACAGGTTGTCTGGCTACTGCAATGGCCCAAATTGTAGCATACTACAGATATCCAACACAGATGCTTGGTGACAAGATAGAGTATGTAACCGAAACTTATGGTATTCCTGTCAGTTGGGATTGTGCAAACACCAAATTCGACTGGGACAACATACTTGATACTTACAGTTCCGGGCCCATTACAGACTATAATGCCAATGAGACTACTACAGACAACCAATTCTTGTCTTTCACAAACCTCAAGGTGTCAGACGGGAACAAATTGGAAATATCAGATTTATACAATACTAGTTCGGAAACATTGACAGGTAACTTGCAATTATTGCTATTCGACAATAATGGACGTTTTATCCGTCCTATAGGGCAGATTTTCAATATTTCTGACCTGTTACCTGGTTATGGTTGGGGCACATTCTTCATTGAACACCTTATACCTGCAGACATCGAAGATGGAGATTACAGGTTATATCTTGGTCTGAAACTCAAAGGATCAAACGAATGGTCTGTCATGCAGAGGTCTGTACAGAATTCCCAGCGTGAGGAGTTTTACATCAGCTTATCGAAAGTCGGAACACGCTACACGATAGGAGACAGGTCTTTCCTTTGTGGTTATACCAAAGCTCAGGGAGAGGCCATTGCAACACTTCTTGGAGCTTGTGGAGCCTCTGTTCAAATGAACTATGGTCCAGAAAGCCCTGCAAAGAACAGTAACCTTGCTGTTGGCCTTACAAATTATTTCGGATATGATGACGGGCTTTGTTTCATTGACTCCTGGATATCACCCACAAAGGTATGGATGGAGCATCTCATTACGACAGAATTGCAGCAAAAAAGGCCTGTTTATTGCAATGGTGCTACAATAGAGAACAAAGGCCACGGCTTTGTGATAGACGGATACCAGTATATGGACACCACTCCGTTTTTCCATATCAACTGGGGATGGAACGGATCAGAAAACGGCTATTTCCTATTGGATGCCATGACTACTGCCGGAGGAGACAACTATGGTAATAAATATACTCTGACCTTAGGCATCAGGCCTGATGACGGAGTGGATGATGGTGTACTCTTCGCTGTCGGGGAAATCAACGCAGCAGTTACGGGTCAGAAAATCACTTTGACCTTAAAAAACTTTAGCAATCGCACCATTAAGGATTTCACAGGAGACATCATCACATATGCCATAGACGGAGAGGGCAAGGAATACGTTTTGAGTAAAAACCATTGGAATTCCTGGACAGCGTTTGCGGGATTTGAATCGTTAGATTTGTCGATAGACGTTCCTGCTGGATTGCCAACAGGAGAACACACAATTGTATTGAGAACAAAAGAAAGCGGATCGTCTGTTGAGAAAGACGTTCTGACGCCTTTTCCACTTGTACTCTATATAGAGGGCTCGACAGCCATTAAGGATGCCACAATCACAATAAAACAAACTCCAACGATATACAGTCTGTCAGGCAGAAAGATTACGTCTTCAGAGAAACTGCCAAAAGGATTGTTCATTATAAACGGAAAAAAGCATATCTATAAATAAAAGGAATCAGATAAGGTGGCACGTTGACATGCCACCTTATTTAAACGTTTGTAAATAAGTTACTTGCCCAAAATAATGTTCACGATGGCATTGATGTCTTCGGCGGTGACTCCGTCAATACCGTCGGCATCAGCGTTCTTCTCGTTGAAATAGAGTGAAGGATTATTCTCGAGGTAATTGACAATCTCCACGATATCAGCCACATTCACCTCGCCGTCGCCATTGGCATCGCCAGGGATATTTACGAAAACAGGACGTATACACTGGCCGTCGAGACGTCCACCAAACATATACCATCCCCCTTGATCCCAACCGAGATAGTAAGCACCCCCAGCATTTTCCGGGTCTGTTGAGCGTGACCAATAGGCACCGCCTTCGTTAAGCAATTCGTCAATGCGCCAGCCTGTCTCGGGCAGGAAGATGCTGTTGCCGTTAGTACCCGTTACTTCATAGCCATTAATGTCCCCTATGGTCATCGGGGTCCAGGTACACTCTTCCTTCAATTCGGTCAGCTGCTCGTAGGTTGGTGTTCGCCACTGTCTGCCCCAGTTGACGGAGGCTGCATCATCCTCTGGGTCAAGTTCTGTTTTGTCGTCTGTGAACCCATCTTTTCCACGGCTGCTGTCTGAACAGTATTTTGTGAAATAAGTGTTTTCGCCTGCGACTTCGCCCCACTTGTAGTTCTCCCAGTTGAACAGATAACCATCGGAAACATCCGTGCCATAACCTGTTGTATCACCCCAGGCAAAATACAGGCCTGTGTCTTTGGGTCTTAATGCTCCCACGTTACATGTAGCCCATAATGTGCCGCTCGTTAATCCGAGGTCAACATAGTCGTGTCTATCACTGATTGGATATGGGTAAAAGTCATTATCCTTCAATGCTTCCACACTCCAGCTCTTTGCCCTTGCCTTTGCCGCCTGTTTTTCAGTAATTTCGTTTTGTTCGGTCTCGTTGTCCAAATCGATGACCACGGTATATCCTCCACTCTGTCGCAGACTTTCTACCAAAGTAGTCATTGCTTGTCCGCTAATCTGGTTGCCGTAGCAATACAGTTGGAACAAGTCGGGGCAGCCGCTGACGTCGAGCGTGGTCAGCTGGTTGTCGTTACAATTGAACAGCATCAGTTTGTTGTGGTTAGTTACGTCAATCGCGGTCAACAGGTTGTTCTCGCAGAACAGCTGCTCTAACGCCGTGTTCTGCGTCACGTTGAGCGACGTCAGCTGGTTGCCGTAGCACGCCAACACGGCCAGACCCTCGTTCTGCGTCACGTCAAGCGAAGTCAGCTGGTTGTCACTACAATAGAGCAGCCTCAATAGCGTGTTGCTGGTGACGTCGAGTTGTGTCAGTGCATTGTTGCTACAGTCTAAGGTCCGCAGGTCAGGACATTGTGAGAGGTCGAGCGAACTGATGTTGTTATAGCTGCACTTCAGCTCACGTAGATAGGGCAACGCAGAGAGGTCAATGGCAGTAATCTTGTTTCTGTTGCCCTCGGGTGTATCAGCGTTATTGTAAACCCACAGTGTCTGCAAGTTCGTGAAGTAGGCGATGCCCGTCAGGTCTTCTATCCCTGCATAGGGTGCGTTGATGCTACCGATACCGCTCATTTCTGCATCGCTAATCACGCCGTCCTTGCCATAGTCCTGTGCAAGCAGCCATGCACGGAATTTGGCATCGGGGAAGTTCTCCGCATTGATGTTAACGCCGGTAACGACCACAGGTTTCACCTCGAAATGGACAAATATTTGTAGCATTTCTACACCTTCAGGCATTGTGAAAGAATAAATTCCGTTGTCATGTAGTGTAACATCTCCACTCGACAGGCCTTGGTAGGTAATCTCTTTAAACTGATAGCCGCTGTAAGGACGGAAATCGAAGTAAATTGTTTCACCTGATTCGGCATCGAAAATGAGACTGGAACCATCTTGATAAGCCCCCAAATCCTGACTCTTTCCGATACGAACCTCGCCCGATTCATACGGATTGGAGATGACAACCACATACTGCGCCCATGAGTCCACGGCAAATCCGAGGAACACAAGCATCGAAATAAGAAATCTTTTCATCATATTATAATTTAAATTCTCTTATCTATTCACAACTTTCCTGAACTTGCCGTCTTCCTGACGGATGACGATGCCCCTGCGTGGCGTTTTGCTAACCTTACGGCCACTGAGATCGTAGACCGAGGCGTCTGCTGAAGGTTGCGCTTGTGGGGTGGTGATGGCCGAGGGGTCGCTGCCAGCATAGACCTGCCACTCGTCGTTGTACCAATGATAGACAATCCAGCCCTTGTTGTTGGCGGCTTTCACCTGCTCGGTGGTGCAGACATTGTGCTCATCACCATCCGGATTATCCGTATTGAAGATACATAACTCGCCGTTTTCCTGATTCGGCAAACTGGCTATCAGATTATCCATCGCCGCACTTGCTATCTGATTATTTTCAAGTGCCAGGTCTTTCAGCACGCCATTCTTGCAGACCGTCAGCGAAGTCAGTTGATTATGGTGGCAATAAAACGTTTCAAGGCTCGCTTGGTTAGAGACATCAAGTGTTGTCAACTGGTTATTTGAACAATAGAGTTCTGTCAAGGCTGTATTTTTCGATACGTCAAGTTTCGTCAGATTGTTCATGGCACATCCCAGAAATTCCAGATCAGGACATTTCGACACGTCTAACTCTGAAATTCCCTGCATCCCACATTCCAGATAGGTTAACATCGGACAGTGAGTCACGTCCAATGCCGTCAACTGGTTATTCCAACAAGTCAACTCTGTTAAATTTGTATTCTTCGACAAATCAAGAGTGGTCAACTGGTTGTTGCTGCAATATAGTATGCCAAGTCTTGTATTCTTCGAGATATTGATGCTCGTCAACTGATTATAATGGATAGCCAATTGGGTCAACTTCAGGTTGTTGGTCACGTCTAATGAGGTTAGATTATTATGATCGACATCGAGATCTTCCAGTTCTGGGCATTTCGACACATCGATGCTTGTCAATGCATTTTTCCAAATCATCGCCCAGACCAAGGCTGTGTTCTTCGACAAGTCCGCTACGGCAATCTCATTATTGTCGGCTTGCAGATACTTCAGGCTTGTGAAGTGCTCGATGCCCTGGATGCTCTTGATACCCAGATTAGGGATATTAATATAGTCGACGCTGGCAATCTCCGTGGTGGAGAGCTGGCCGTCCTGGTCTGTGTCGATGGTGTTGCTGCTGACGTAGGCCCGGAAAGCATCGTCAGGGAAGTTTGTACTATTGATCACTACGTTGGCACTGCTTAACATCGGCAGCATGGCCATGAGCGAAAAGAGTAAATATTGTTTCATATACCTTATTATATTAATTATACTACTTGTCTAAGATAATGTTCACAATGGCATTGATGTCTTCTATAGTGACCCCGTTGCTACCGTCTGCATCAGCATTCTTTTCATTAAATTTGGCCGAGGGATTATTGTTGAGGTAGTTGACTATCTCCACAATATCAGCCACATTCACAATGCTGTCGCCGTTGGCATCGCCAGCAAGATAAGCCTCACCGTCGGTCTCTATCGACAGCCAGTCTTCATTGAAGCCTCCACTTATCTTGACATAGACGACCTGAGCCGGGATGTCGCCATAGACCTTCCTGAATTCAGGTTCTTCTTCCTCTTCCTCGTCCAACACATAATCATACATGTCAAATATATAATAGCTTGAAGTGCCGTCTTGCGTGACGTCGGTATCTGAGCCAAGCAACTCATTGCCATCATAGTAACTTTCGGTGCCGGTCATGGTGGTGCTGGTAAGTGTTATGATAGCGTTTTTCGATATCAGAATCACGCCCTGCCCAGCACGGATGATACCATCTTCCACCTTTTTTAGCTTCAGCATCTCGCCATCGAAAGAGGCGGTATAGACGGAGGTGTTTTCATCGGCTTTAAAGTTTGTCACTGAGTTGTAGAAAGTCGTCCAATATTCGAAAGTCTTCAAACTGGCTTTATAGAATCCCTTGGGTATCACCATCATTTCGTTGGTTTTCACAATAGTCCAGCCTGTGGGGATGCCATTCTCGCCGCTCTCCCAGCTTACGCCGGGACCCATAGTGAACGTACCCGTTTCGCTGACATCAGCGAGCCATGAATAAGTGCAGCCATAGGCGGTTATATTGCCAGCAAGACATTTCACGGAGTTCAGCGCCGAGCAGCCGTCAAACATACGTTCATAGCAATCGTCTTCTAATGTGGGTGCCAACAGGTCTGGAGCCGATGTCAGGCCCGTACAATCTTGGAACATACTGGCATAGCAACCTTCTGCAAGTCTAATGACAGGCAGGGCGGGAGCCGAGGTGAGTCCCGTACATCCCATGAACATCCCGGCATAGCAATCCTCTGCAAGGGTGGTGACAGGCAGGGCGGGAGCCGTTGTCAGCCCCGAACATCCAGAGAACATGTAAGAATAGCAGCCATTCTTCATTGTCATAGCTGACAAAGTGGGAGCAGCCGTCAGGCTGGTACAGCCACTGAACATGCCATAATAGCACCCACTCTCCAAGATTGTGGCAGGAAGAACGGGAGCAGCTTCCAAACTGGCACAGCCACTGAACATGTTGGAGTAGCAGTTCCTAGCTAAGGTGGTAGCGTTCAATACAGGAGCGACCGTCAGGCTGGTACAACCATTGAACATACTTCCATAACAACGGTAGGCCAATGAAATGGCTGGCAGTTGAGGAGCCGTTGTGAGACTGGTGCAACCAAGGAACATGCCACTATAGCAGTGGGAGGCCATCTTTGTGGCGGGAAGTGCAGGAGCCGTCTGCAGATTTTTGCAATTCCTAAACATTTCTTCATAACAACTCTCCGTCAATGTGGTGGCAGGCAAGACTGGGGCCCTGGTCAAACCTGTGCATCCATAGAACATCCCTTCATAACAGTGTGCTGTCAGTGTGGTGGCAGGCAGGACAAGATCCTTGGTGGGGTGGCTCTCCATCTCCGGATTATTCCAACCACCATAATAAAACAAACGGGCAAAGGCATAATTATCAGTCAGCACTGTAGCCGTCGCGAAGCTAGTGGAATTGACAAGGCTCATGATGTTGCCATACACATAGAAATGGCCTTCATATGTGCCATATTCATCTGTATAAATCGTGCTGAACTGACCGTTATTAGGATTCCTATAACTCTTATTATCGCCGTAAAAGCTCACCTTATCACCAGAATTATCCAATTCAATTTCAGCCTCTTCGCCGCTTTCGATGGTCTGAACTTCGCCGTCGTTCACTCTATAAGTGACAGGACCTGCTGCATTGTTCATAAAAAAGATGCTTGCCGGCTCGATAGCCTCAAAAGTCAGTGGTGTGGTCTGCGGGTTAAAATCCTGCGCTTTTGCTCCCATAATTATCGCTATGAGCATAAGCAATAAGGATAAAAAACGCTTATTCATATTTTAGTTGTCTTTATTTCTTCAGATACTTCTTACCATTGCAGATAATAATGCCCTTCTGAGGCAGGGCGAGCTGGCGGCCCTGCAGGTCATAGGACTGACGATTAGCAGATGAACGATTGACAACCTTATCAATGGCGGTGGCGGTAGGGATGTTGACCACATCGTCGATGGATTTGAACGAACTCCAAAACTCGTCGGCCTTGTAGCTGTCGATGGCCTCTGCGGACACATGGAGGGCGACCTGGGCGCGAATCTTTGGATCAATGACGTATTTGTCATCCACACTCGGAGGGGTGGCCGCCGTGACGGTCATGTCGCTCAAGGCATTGCAGTCCTCGAAAGCATCCTCGTCGATGAAGGTCAGTCCCTTGCCGATATAGACGTTCTTTAGGGCCGTACACTCACCAAAGGCGTATTCACCGATACTTCTAACATTGTCTGGGATGACAACCTCGGTCATCTGGCTACACTGTTTGAAAGCATCCTCATCGATTTTTGTGACGGGGTACACCTTGCCGCTGGTGCCGGTGATGGAATTGAGGATAAAGACCGTACCCGCGAGGTTATCATCAGCTCTATGGACGGTGGCGTAGATGTCGCCGCCGTATGGGGTGTAGTCGTCGAGATAGTAGAAGATGCCGTCGATGGTGACGTCGTCGTCCTGTGCACTGGCCAGCATCGGCAGCAGGGCCATGAGCGAAAAGAGTAATTGTTGTTTCATATGCTTTTGTTTTGTTTGTGATAAAATTGTTTTGTCTACAAAATTAATCAAAATTCTTTGATAATCACAACCTTTAAAGGCTGTTTTTGATGAACTACCACAAATTAAGGACGAACTCAGAGGGGACAGGAAATAAAAAAGGGCGAAAACTTGGCTATCTCCACTTTTTGTTTTACCTTTGCGTCATGTAAAGACAGTCATAAAGAGAAGATCATGGGATACAACATTAAATTCAGTGTACATCGTAACCCTCAGAAAGATGCTGACGGCAACGACACTTATCAGGTACGACACGAGACGAGCGCCACCGTCAGCCAGAAGTATCTGCTCAACCAGCTGGAACGGCATAACATAATGCGCCCGGAACTGATGGAGCAGGCGCTCTCTGTGCTGAAGCGCGAAATTGTGGCTGAACTGACAGATAATCTCCGCCTACGCCTCGAGGGACTGGGCACCTTTTTCCTGAAGCTCGGCTTCCGCAAACGATACGACGAGGCAGGAGAGGAGATTAAAGTCTGCTTCACAGATCCGTCCAAAATCACTGGCAACGATGTCACAATAGAGTCAATAGGCTTTACACCTGACAAGGAGTTCCTCAAACAGCTCAACAAACACGGCTATCACTTCATAAACGCCACAGGCCGTGGTAATGTAGGCCATTCTGCCGATTACACCGAGGAACAGATCAAGGCCAAACTCGACGAACATTTCAAGACTCACGACTATATCACGTGCCGTATCATGCAGGGTTATTTCGGGCTGACCAAGTATATGGCGCACAAATGGTTGGATAGGCTTTGTACGATGCCATCCCCCTATCTTGTTGGACGTAAGATTGGGCAGACCGTGACTTACCGACGCCGTTGATTCCGGAAGAAGGCAGGGAAAGCACTTGAAAGTGCCGTCTAAAGTAATGGTTAAGACGCAGTAAACCAATCGTTAATGCCGTCTAAACTTGTTGCCGACTCCAGTCAACCAACCGTCCGACTCCAGTCAACCGGTCTGACGACTCTATGTCAACCAACCTGACGACTCCGAGTCAACCGCCGTTTTTCAAAACAAAGTCGCCATTCGCATCGTTAAGGACGGAATGGCGACTTGGCAGATTTTGAAGAATAGATTACGGGGTTCCCAAATTCGTGCTGGTAAACACATTGTGTTGTCTTGACATTGGACGAGCAAATAACTGTCTTTCTGTGGCTCCGTCCCAAATAGCTTGAAGTTGAGGTGTAACTTTTGGCCAATAGATCATATAGGCTTCATTAAAGCCGCCGTTCCAGTAGAGATAGTTCTTTACCCGACTCCATATGAATTCTTCCGTAATATCTACACTTTGATTATAAATTTTCTTGTAATTGATAACAACTTTATCACCATTCACCTTATAGGTACCTTCCGACTCTGTATTCCATGTCCAGATATGAGGTTCCGAAGTTACATATTCGGGTGGATACGACAAATAGATCTCCCTAAACGTGCCGTCTTCTTCGAAAGTACAGATAAGGAAGAATTTCGTATCGGTAAGATAGGGCTGTTCAAGATACCATGAACCAACAATGCTATTGTCTTCATGCTTAACATAGTACGTAGCCATACCCCCTTTCTTTATCTCTGTTTCCCCCTCATACTGCACGTATGGTGAAAGCTCTACTGTTCGTTGTGGCTCGTCGTAGTAGTAAGCGTAGCGGGTGTCGGCGTAAGGATTACTGCCAAGGTTTGCACAGGAAATCTTCTTGTCTACACCATAGAAGTCGTGGTAGATATATCCCCAGTCCACAATATTCTCTGCATCCAGGTTCAGCCTAACGGTAGTAGTGGCGTTAAATTTGTAATAATAGCCAATACCTTCGAATACATACCCCTTCTGTTCAGAGTAGTCGGAGCCTGTCTGCTCAAAGTTGATGATGCTCACTGGGAATTCATCCGCTTCCATGCCTGCCTGCGGCGTGGCCCTGATATCATAGCCTAAGATGACTACCTTCGGGTTAAGCACGTATTCCTGATCTTCCTCCAGACTGTTGAACGTATGACTCATCTGGCTACCGCCGTGCCAGTACGACTTATCGGTGGTCCAGGTGTCAAGCTTATTCTCTTTATTGTCACTGACGATGAAACCCGTCTTCATGGGAAAGATGCAGTTGCCTGATATCTTGGCACTCGCCGTTCCGTTGTTGCCGTCGCGTTCGAACTGTACATCGGAGAACGAAGGAACCAAGTCGAATGAAGCCAGATTCTGATTGTAGTTCCAAGGCAAGTCAAAGCCTTGTTCCGTTTCCAGGAAACTGAGCTGGATAGAGCCGTTGACGACCACGTTCAGGTTAACCTTTTGGGCTTTCAATAGTTCATAGAGCTGGGTAGAGTTGGATGCGTCCTTAATAGTTTTGTTAATAAGCACGTAATCCCCCGACAGTTCAAAGCCGGCATCCACGCGCAGGGCCGCCCTGGCAAGCTCTGTACATACGAACTTGATACCAATCTCCGTAAACGGGCCAATCATTGCCGAACCCTTAAGACTTCCCTCTGGTGTGAAATCCTCAGAGACGCGCTTGAATGAGGCCGTCGGTTTCTTCTGACTCTTGGCCTTCGAGTTGTAGTTCCAGTCGAACGTTGCGCGGTAGTGCTGTTTCCACTGCAGGTCGATGGATAGCTCGGCGGCAGCCTTGAACACGATTCCCCAGCGGTTGTACAAGAAGAGGAAGGTCTCGCCCAGAGGTACTTCCAGGTCTTTGGGGGCGGGGAAGTCCTTACTTTCTTCAAGCTTTCCCTTAAAAGCGAACTGTTCGTTGCAGTCGAAGTCACCGACTAAACTGATACTGGCGTGCGTCCCCTTGTTGATGACAAGCGATGCCTTGACCGTGAACGTCGGCTGGACCTTGGCGGAGAACTTCGCCTCTACTGGCAGGTCGTCATCTAAGGGTAGGACAATGTTTAATATTTCACTTGGCAGCTCCAGCCCGATGGCTGGTAATTGGAATTTCTGTTCATATTCCTTTGCCCGACTCCTACTTTTGGTCCTGGAGGTGGCTGTGCCGTCTTCTTCGAAGTCGATGAAGTTAAGAGCGTAGTAGGTCTCGAATATCTTCTCGAGGTCTACTGGCGTTACCGTCACCACATAATTGCCGTCTTGCAGAGCAACAGAGGCCACATCGCCTGCAAAACTCCGCTCAGCCAGTACAACTCTCGATCCTATGGCTGGCAGTATTGACTCAGGTGTAGAGCCGGAAAGGTAGAGCATCAGTTCCTTGCTGTCAATCACATATTGGGCAAGGCTGGGCGACAAGTCTGTGACGCCAGGTTGCAACACCGTCGGAGGTGTGACAAAACTGATGCTGTCAATCTGGTCTAATGGAATACGATAGACACTATCCTCGAGAGTAATAAGCTGTGAGACTATCTCGTCGTGAGTCACCCCAAGGGTATCTTCATTGCTATAAGACAACTCTTGGATTTCCTCACGCAAGAATGACAGAACATCGCCGTCTTTCTGATAGACATAAATTACATCGCCTGTCTGTGGGTGCTGCTGGGCAAAGCTTGTCATGGCCATCAGAGCCATTAATATAATAAGGTATAAACGTTTCATCATGGCCGTATGAATTTAAGGGTTCTGCCGTTGACATTGACCAAATAGACTCCAGAAGGGAGAGAGCTGAGCGAGAGAATGGCCTTATTTCCGTCGTCAGTAAGGCGGACAGGAATTTGCATGCCGCCTGTGGTGTAAACGCCGATGCGGTCGGTGGAACTGATGCCGTAGAAGGTTACTCGGTCTTTATCCACACGATAGGCCGTCTTAGGATTAACCTGACTGATGCCTGTGCCGATGCCCTTATAGGTGAAGCGGAGCACATCGGTTTTGACAAATTCCTGGCTGACGCCTTGCGACGTAATGACCATCTTGTCGGCTTGCATCTGGATGCGAGGCATGGTATAAAGCTCCACCTCCGTTGTAGTACCGTCAGCATGCCACAGGACAAGTGTCTGACTTTGGGCCAACATTTTTGCGGGCATCAGACACAGGAGTGCCGCAATAGTCGCGAGCATCCTCTTAAGATGTAGTTTCTTTCTCATACAATTCTATTGAATACCTTATATGGCACAAAGTTAAGAAAAAGATGCAAAAGAGCGACCCTCAAAAAAGCAGTTTTTGATGAACTGCCTCAAATTAAGGATGAACTCAAGAGAAATGAAAAAATTATTGCGGATTATTTGCTGATTCCATCATTTTATAATAACTTTGCAGTAAAGAAAACAATAAAGAGATATGAGGAAGAGCACAAGACGCTGGCTGACGATGACGGCCGTGCTGTGTATGAGTCTCACGACAGAGGCACAGATAGAGAGCCGTCTGACCTATCGCCGCTACACGACACAAGACGGTCTTCCACAGATGCAGACGGAACGCGTGTGGCAGGATTCAC
>Ga0310786_10008281_pt1 | contig 13376 bp, 6 predicted proteins | sample AusTroGonzalo_MG_FD_203881 | JGI IMG/M metagenome (GOLD analysis project Ga0310786, IMG submission 203881) | Bovine rumen microbial communities from tropical cattle in Woodstock, Queensland, Australia - Gonzalo_03 (v2) (version 2) | ecosystem: Host-associated > Mammals > Digestive system >... | reverse complement strand
TTTATTATCATTGGCAGTGAGACTGAATCTCCGTTGTGGGAAGAGGGTGCTAACCGATCTATTGACGTTTTGGAGATGAAAGCCAACGAAGTGGTGGTCTACGAATTGTCACAGGCCCATTTCCCCATTTATCCGTGGAGGGGGGCAGGTACGGTAGTGCCTATCTTCTCTTTGCGTAGTGAGGGCTCTTTTGGTGTAGGCGATTTTGGCGATCTGAAGCTAATGATTGACTGGGTGTCGAAGACAGAGCAGCGTTTCTTGCAGGTGTTGCCCATCAATGACACCAATATCACTCATACTTGGCAGGACAGCTATCCCTATAACTCTATCAGCATCTATGCCCTGCATCCTCAATATACCGACTTCAGGCAGTTGCCTGAGATAAAAGACAAGGAGAAGAAAGAAAAGTTCGAGGCTCTGCGTCAAGAGTTGAATGCCCTGCCTCAGATTGACTACGAGCAGATGTTTACTGCCAAGATGGACTATCTGCACGAGTTGTTTGCACAGGAATGGGCTACGGTAAAACGCCGTGCTTCTTACAAGGAGTTCTTTGAAGAAAACAAAGAGTGGCTCGCACCTTATGCTGAGTTCTGCTACTATCGTGACCTATATGGCACAGCGAAATTCTCCGAATGGCCTAAGCCGCTGGCAAAGCCAGATAAGAGGATAACCGATTTTTGGTGTTATGTCCAGTATAACCTTGATCAACAGATGCGTACTGCACACGATTATGCCCGCAAGCACCGTGTTGTCCTCAAAGGTGATATCCCCATCGGTATTAGCCGTGATGGTGTTGAGGCTTGGGTGGAACCAAAATACTTCAACCTCAACGGACAGGCCGGTGCGCCGCCTGATCCATTCTCGGCCGATGGCCAGAATTGGGGATTCCCCACCTATAATTGGGATGAGATGCTGAAGGACGGCTGTTCGTGGTGGGTACGCCGCTTTCGCAAGATGGCACAGTATTTTGATGCTTATCGTATTGATCACGTACTGGGCTTCTTCCGTATCTGGGAAATTCCCGTTCCTGAGAAATCCGGTCTTGAGGGACAGTTCGCTCCTGCACTGGGTTTGAGCCGTGAGGAGATAGAGAGTTATGGTATTATAGGACACGAGGACCTCTTCCTCGTTGACCACAAGCGCAAGGACCGTTGGCATCCACGCATCGCCGTGCAGTACCAGGCTCCCTATGAAAAACTCGATGAAGGTGAGAAGTATAACTTCAACCGCCTGTACAACGACTATTTCTATCGTCGCAATAACCAGTTCTGGTATCAAGAGGCCATGAAGAAACTGCCGCGTCTGACACAGGCAACCCGTATGCTTTGTTGTGCCGAGGACCTCGGTATGGTACCTGACTGTGTGCCTTGGGTAATGAATGAGCTGCGCATCCTCTCGCTCGAAATCCAAACGATGCCGAAAGACTCCAACATTCGTTTTGGCAAGCTGTCGCATAACCCCTACCGCTCGGTATGTACTTTCTCCACTCACGACATGCCGACGCTGCGCCAGTGGTGGGATGAGGACAATGAGCAGACACAGGCTTACTATAATGGCCCATTGCGCCGTAGCGGTGATGCACCTCACCCACTGCCTGGTTGGTTGGCAAAGGACATCTTAAGTCGTCAGCTTACCTCGCCCTCCATGCTGTGTCTGTTGTCACTGCAGGACTGGCTGTCTATTGACGAACGTCTGCGTCTGACGGACCAGAATGCCGAGCGTATCAATATCCCTGCAAATCCCCGCCACTATTGGCGCTATCGTATGCACCTCACTATCGAACAGCTAATGAAGGAGGATGACTTTAACGAGGATATCAAGACATTAATCATTCAAAGTGGAAGAAAATAACGATTCAAGATGAAACACAAAAACTTATTCCTGGCAATGCTGCTATTGCCACTAACGGCAATGGCCACAGAGGTGAAATCGCCGAACGGCAACATCGTCCTGAATTTCACCATCGAGGACGGACGTCCTACTTATACCTTATCTTATAAGGGAAAGGACGTGGTGCGTCCTTCTCATCTGGGCTTGGAACTGGCGAAGGACAAACATGCTTCCATGGGACTGAACGAACGTGATCTGATGGATGGCTTTACTCTTGTCAAGGAGGAGACCTCCACCTTTGATGAGACCTGGCAGCCAGTCTGGGGCGAAACCCGCGACATCCGCAACCATTATGTCGAGTATGTTGCTGTGCTACAGCAACAATGGCGCTCTGCCCCCCCTAAAGCTGTTTCCGGCATGCAACTGCAGCCCCGCCTCCATCGTCGCGAGATACTTATCCGTTTCCGTGTCTACGACGACGGCATCGGATTCCGTTATGAGTTCCCGCAACAGCCGGACTTGAACTATTTCCTCATCAAGGACGAGCGTACGGAGTTTGCGATGGCTGGCGACCATACTGCTTGGTGGCTGCCTGGCGACTACGACACGCAAGAGCAGGAAACACAGGAGACCAAACTCTCTGAAATCCGTAGTCGTATGCAGGAGGCTGTCAACTGGGGTAACTCCTCTGTTGCCGTTTTCTCCATGACAGGTGTCCAGACCTCCCTGCAGATGAAGTCGCAGGCCATGGATATTGACGGTGAAAGACGCAGTCTTTACATCAATATCCACGAAGCAGCGTGTGCCGACTATGCTACGATGCATCTGGAACTGGTCGATGCCGAAACTACGGAGCTGACGACGAAGCTCATGGGTGGCAGCAATGCCTATACGCCCGCACCTTCCACTATCCCCGGCGGTTCTTCCGCTGGATCCTACCCCCTGCCGCAGCCATTTACCTTCGTCAGCCACCTGACCCCTGACGCTACAGGTTTGAAGGGTGCTATGCAGACGCCTTGCGAGACGCCTTGGCGCACCATCATCGTTTCTGACGATGCCCGCGACATGCTGTCAAGCAATCTCATCCTCAACCTCAACGAGCCCTGCAAGCTCGAGGACACCTCATGGATTCACCCCACGAAGTATTGTGGTGTCTGGTGGGAGATGATTGTCGGCAAGTCGTCATGGAACTATACCGATGAGTTCCCCAGCATCAAGCTTGACAACATCGATTGGACGAAGGTAAAGCCCAATGGCCGACATGCTGCCAACAACGAGAAGGTGAAGCGCTATATCGACTTTGCTGCCAAGAATGGTCTCGACCAAGTATTGGTAGAGGGCTGGAACGTCGGTTGGGAGGATTGGGCAAACATGTGGAAGCGCGACGTCTTTGACTTCCAGACACCCTATCCTGACTTCGACATCAAGATGCTCAACGAATATGCTCACTCCAAGGGTGTCAAACTATTGATGCACCACGAGACCAGCTCGTCCACACAGAACTACGAACGTCACATGGAGAAAGCCTTCCAGTTGATGAATAAGTACGGTTACGATGCCGTGAAGACAGGTTACGTAGGTGACATCATCCCTCGTGGCGACCACCACTACTCGCAGTCCATGAACAACCACTACCTCTACGTTGTCAAGGAGGCCGCCAAGCATCATATCATGGTTAATGCCCATGAGGCTACGCGTCCTACAGGTCTCTGCCGCACCTATCCTAACCTCGTTGGTAATGAGAGTGCGCGAGGTACTGAGTACGAAGCTTTTGGAGGCAGTCGTCCCGACCATACTTGCATCCTGCCGTTCACGCGTTTGCAGGGCGGTCCGATGGACTACACCCCAGGCATCTTCGTCACTCGTCTGAAGGAGTGGAGCGACAACACGTCTTGGGCGCGCATCACCATCGCTGGTTCGCTGGCACTTTACCTTACCATGTATTCGCCCCTGCAGATGGCTGCCGACCTGCCCGAGAATTACGAGAAGTTTGACGATGCCTTCCAGTTCATCCGCGACGTGGCCTGCGATTGGGATGAGAGCATCTATCTTGAGGCCGAGCCTGCCGACTACATCACTGTAGCCCGCAAGGCCAAAGGAACGGACAATTGGTTCATTGGCGGCAAGTGCGACGAGAATGGTCATAAGAGTGTCATCAAACTCGACTTCCTTGACAAGGGCAAGAAGTACGATTGCACCATCTATGCTGATGCCAAGGATGCCCACTACGAGACGAATCCCCAGGCTTATACCATCACCAAAAAGGTAGTAACTGCTAAGGACGTGTTGAAATTGACAGAAGCACCAGGTGGTGGATTCGCTGTATCGTTGATGGCTAAATAGTCGCTGATGCCAATAACAGGTGCCATACAGGCTCTCCAACAACAACGCCTCTTGCTCCAGCTGGAATACCAGACGGAGAAAGAGGCTTACCGCCAACAGACCGAGACCATCGGCATCGGGCGGAAGGTGAAGCGTGGTGATGCCTGGTGGCCGCTCCGCATTGGCAAGAGCTATTACAATTCGCTCAACCAATTGGCATTGGAGGTCTTTCGGACAACTGATACCGACATTGAGCATAACTTCGAATTCGGCCGTCCAGTGGTCTTCTTCTCTAGTGATTCTAGAGAATCTAGATTATCTAGAGATTCTAAAGAAACCACCATCCGCTATTTCCGCTTCACGGGCGTGGTGAGCTACGTCGATGGTGACCGCATGGTGGTGACGCTGTCCGATAATGCGCAGATCATCGACCTGCAGGGGGCGGACAATGTCGGCATACAACTGTCGTTCGACGAGACCAGCTATCGACTGATGTTGGAGGCACTCGACCGTGCCATCCGAGGCAAAGGCCGTCTGGGCTATCTGCGTGACCTCTTCTATTCAAAGAGTCCGAAACCGGAGACCTTTACGTTCCAGTCCATGCATTTCCACTATCTGAACGCGACACAGGAACAGGCTGTCAACGAGGTGCTCCGAGCCAAGGATGTATCCATCGTTCATGGACCTCCAGGAACAGGAAAGACGACAACCCTCGTCGAGGCCATCCGCGAAACGCTGATGCGCGAGAATCAGGTGCTGGTTTGTGCACAGAGCAATATGGCGGTCGATTGGATATCCGAAAAGCTGGTCGATCGTGGCATCAACGTCTTACGCATTGGTAACCCCACGCGTGTCAACGACAAGATGCTGTCGTTTACCTACGAGCGTCGTTTCGAAGCCCATCCCGACTATCCCCAGCTATGGGCTTTGCGTAAAGCTATCCGCGACCTGAAAAGCCACCGTTCTCGTCGAATTACCGACGGATATCACCAAAAGTTGGAAAGCCTGAAGAGCCGCGCTACGGAACTCGAAATCCGTATCAATAACGAACTCTTTGGCGAGGCTCGCGTCATTGCTTCTACACTGGTGGGTGCTGCCAACCGCCTGCTTGATGGTCAGAAGTTTGGCTCGCTGTTCATTGATGAGGCTGCCCAGGCTCTGGAGGCTGCTTGTTGGATACCCATGCGACGTGTCAGTCGTGTCGTGTTGGCTGGCGACCATTGTCAGTTGCCACCTACCGTCAAGAGTATTGCTGCCATGAAGGCGGGTTTGGGCAAAACGCTCATGGAACGCATTGTTGAGACGCATCCGGAGGCTGTTACCCTGCTGCGCATCCAGTATCGTATGAACGATGACATCATGCGTTTCTCCTCCGACTACTTCTATCATGGCCAGGTAGAGAGCGCCCCTGAGGTGAAGTTCCGGGGCATCCTCGACCTCGACACACCCATGGAATGGATTGACACTTCTGAATATGCGGAATTGTCCGAGGATTCAGAGGGTGAAGAGCTTTCTTTTAAGGAAGAATTCGTAGGTGAGAGCTATGGTCGTATCAACAAGGCTGAGGGTCTACTAACTATGCATGTCCTGCAACAGTATTTCGAGCGTATCGGCAAACAGCGACTGTTGGACGAACGTATCGATGTGGGCATTATTTCGCCCTACCGTGCTCAAGTGCAGTATTTGAGGCGTTTGCTGATGAAAAGTGCGTATTTCAAACCCTTCCGTCGACTCATCAGTATTAATACGGTTGATGGTTTTCAGGGACAAGAACGCGACATCATCGTCATATCTATGGTACGATCCAACGACGAGGGACAGATTGGCTTCCTCCGTGACCTGCGCCGCATGAATGTAGCCATCACCCGAGCGCGTATGAAGGTCATCATCCTGGGCAACCGTCACACTTTGACGCGTCATCCGTTTTACCGCCAGCTATGGCAGTATATTTCGAAACAACTTAAAAACTAAAAGATATGAAGAAATTATCATTAATCATGATTGCCGCTTTACTGTCAGTAATCGTTCATGCGGCAGAATCGTTTGTATTGTTCCAACCGTCAGCAGACGCCTTGTCGCTACAAGGTGCAACAATCGGCTTCTCTGCTCAGGAACACGCTTGTGTGCAACGTGCAGCAGCATCCCTGCAAGCCGACTTTGAGCGGGTGACGGGTGTCCGTCCTGTCACGTCCGACGCGCCTACCATTCTGATTGGTACAGTGGGCGTCAACAAACAGATTGACCAGTGGGTAAAACAGGGTGTCATGAGCGACTTGAAGGGAAAGACGGAGAAGTATATCCTGAAGACCATCGGCAATCAGTTGGTGATTGCTGGTAGTGATAAGCGCGGCACCGTATTTGGCATCTACGAACTATCTCAACAGATAGGCGTCTCGCCTTGGTACTGGTGGGCTGATGTGCCTGTCGTGAAACATACCGACCTCTATATCAAGAAAGGCGAATACACCGATGGCGAACCTCAGGTGCGCTATCGTGGACTGTTCCTCAACGATGAGGCGCCGTGTCTGACAACTTGGGTGAAGAATACTTTTGGCACCGACTATGGCGACCACCGTTTCTACGAGAAGGTGTTTGAGCTTATCCTGCGCCTGAAGGGTAACTTCCTATGGCCGGCCATGTGGGGATGGGCATTCTATGCCGACGATCCTGAAAACCTGAAGACAGCCGATGCCATGGGTGTCATCATGGGTACCAGTCATCATGAGCCTATGGCTCGCAACCATCAGGAGTATGCGCGCCATCGTAAAGAGTGGGGTCCTTGGAACTATCAGAAGAACAAGGAGAATCTCGACCGCTTCTTCCGTGAGGGTATCGAGCGCATGAAGGGTACTGACGATATCGTCACTATCGGCATGCGAGGCGACGGTGACGAAGCCATGAGCGAGGATGCTGATACCAAGCTGTTGCAGACCATCGTCGAAAACCAGCGGAAGATCATCAAGCAAGTCACTGGTCGTCCTGCCAAAGAGACGCCACAAGTTTGGGCATTGTATAAAGAGGTGCTCGACTATTACGACAAGGGAATGCGTGTACCTGACGACGTACTTATCTTGCTGTGTGACGACAACTGGGGTAATGTGCGCCGCGTACCCAATGCCAAGGAGCGTCAGCATCCTGGTGGCTGGGGACTCTACTACCATGTCGACTACGTAGGGGCACCCCGTAACTCGAAGTGGCTCAACGTGACGCCCTCACAGAATATGTGGGAACAGCTGACCTTGGCTGCCGATTACGGTTTGGACCGTATGTGGATTCTAAACGTTGGCGACCTGAAGCCCATGGAATACCCCATCACCCTTTTTATGGATATGGCTTGGAACCCCCGTTCAGTCAGTCGTGACGTCGTCGCTACTCACACTGAGCCGTTCTGCCGTCAGCAGTTTGGCGACGAGCAGGCCGCTGAGGCAGCTCGCATCCTGAACCTGTGCTGCAAGTATGCTGGTCGTACGACAGCAGAGATGATGGATGCCCGTACGTATAATGTGGCAACAGGCGAATGGCGTCGGGTGGCTGACGACTACATGCGCCTGGAGGCTGAAGCTCTGCGTCAGTATTTGACGCTTAAACCCGAATACCGCGACGCCTATCAGCAGATCATCCTCTTCCCCGTACAGGCCATGTCGAACCTCTATCAGATGTACTATGCTGTGGCCATGAACCGCTATCTGGCCCAGCAAAACCTGCCCGAGGCCAACGAGTGGGCACAACGGGCTCGTGAGGCATTCCGTCGTGACTCGCTGCTCTGTGTTTCCTACAACCATGACATTGCCGGTGGCAAATGGAATGGTATGATGATACAGAAACATATCGGTTATCGCTCGTGGAACGACGACTTCCCCGCCGACCGCCTCCCCGACCTCAAAACAGTGCCCGACGATTTGGTCGTCGGGTCTTCCCCCGTCGGGAATTACTCCTTCACCATGAACAACGGCTTTGTGGCGATGGAGGCTGAACACTACCACACGGCGGTTCCCGCCGCGAACGCCCAATGGACGGTATTGCCCTTCGTTGGTCGCACCCTCAGCGGCATGACCCTCATGCCCTACACTGAGCCCGTCAACGGTGCCTCGCTCTCCTACCGCTTCTCTTCACCGTCTGTTGCGACTCAGTCGCAACCAACCGTCAAGGTCCACGTCGTCGTCAAATCCACCCTCGACTACCTGAACAAGGGCGGTCTGACCTATTCCGTCTCCCTCGATGGCAGCGAGCCTCAGGTTGTTAACTTCAACCACAACCTCAATGAGGCTAAGGAAAATATCTACTCGATATTCTATCCCACCGTTGCCCGTCGTGTCGTGGAATCGGTGGTGACACTGCCGTTCGACGCTTCTAAGAAGGAGCACACGCTGACGCTCAGTCCCAACGATCCCGCCATCGTCTTCGAGAAGATTGTTGTTGATGCCGGTGGCTATCAGCCCGAATTCCTGTTTGGCGAAGAATCGCCTAAAGTGAGAAAATAGAAGATAGAAGTAATTAGAGAAGAAGATATATGAAGAAGTCACTATTATTGCTCGTAATCATTATGCTGACAACGCTCACCCAGGCCCAGGACTTTCGTTTCGACGAGATGACCTATTCGCCCCAGAAAACCGTGTTCCGACTGTTTGCGCCTGCCGATGCAAAAACCGTCAAGGTGCGCATCTATAAGGAGGGCTTAGGGGGTAAGGCACTCAAGACCGTTCCGATGAAATATCAGGAAGGCCTGTGGACGGCTGAAATACAGGGCGACCTGCTGGGTCGCTTCTACACCTTTGACATGGGTCGCGGCGAGTGTCCGGGCGTCTTTGCGAAGGCGGTAGGTGTCAATGGCAAGCGTGCTGCCATCATCACCCTGTCCGACACCAATCCCGACGGATGGACTGCCGACCAGCGTCCTGTCTGCAAGTCACCGGCTGACCTCGTCATCTACGAAATGCACCATCGTGACTTTTCCATTGCCCGCCCTGATGCCCAGCACCCGGGAAAATTCCTGGCACTGACCGAACCGTGGGCTATCGACCACCTGAAATCGTTGGGTGTCAACGCCATCCATATCCTTCCCTCTTACGACTATGGCTCGGTGGACGAGACGCGGCTTGCTGACAACAAATACAACTGGGGCTACGACCCTGTCAACTACAACGTGCCGGAAGGTGGCTATTCTACGGACCCCTACCGTCCTGACGTCCGCATCCGTGAGTTCAAGCAGATGGTTCAGGCCCTCCATCAGGCTGGCATCCGCGTCATCCTCGACGTGGTTTATAACCATACTTACGACATCGACCACTCCAACTTCCAGCGTACCTATCCCGATTACTATTATAGGGTGCAAGGAGCAGGGAGCAAGGAGCAAGAGAATAGTTCAAACTCAGACAAGTCTCATACCCCTCGCCCCTTGCCCCTTGCCCCTCAATATTCCAACGGCTCTGGCTGTGGCAACGAGACGGCCTCCGAGCAGCCCATGATGCGCCGCTTCATGCTGGAGTCGGTGAAGTACTGGATCAACGAATACCATATCGACGGTTTCCGTTTCGACCTGATGGGCATCCACGATATTGAGACGATGAATCAGATTCGCCAGATGGTTGACGACATCGACCCCACCATCTTCATCTATGGCGAGGGCTGGAGTGCGGGCTCGTGTGCTTATCCTACTGAACTGTTGGGTATGAAGGCGAATATCTCCAAGATGCCGGGCATTGCTGCGTTCTCCGACGAGATTCGCGACGCCTTGCGCGGTCCGTTCTCCGACGATACCAAGCCGGGCTGGTTAGGTGGCGTCCCTGAAGAGGAGTCGCTGAAGTTTGGCATCGTTGGTGCTATCCGTCATCCGCAGGTAAAGATGAAGAAGGTAAACTACAGCCAAAAGCCGTGGGCATTGGAACCCACCCAGATGATCAGCTATGTCTCATGCCACGACGACATGTGTCTGGTTGACCGTCTCAAGGCCAGCATTCCGAATATCACCGAGGACGAGCTCATTCGTCTCGACCTCTTGGCACAGACAGCCGTCTTTACCTCACAGGGTGTTCCCTTCATGCTTAGTGGCGAAGAACTGCTGCGCACCAAGCAGGGCGTCCACAACTCGTTCGAGTCGCCGGACAGCATCAACCACCTCGACTGGTCTAATAAGACGAAATATCCGCAGGTCTTTGAGTACTACAAGAACCTCATCGCCTTGCGCCGCCACCATCCTGCATTCCGCTTGGGCTGTGCCGACCTCGTACGCAAACATCTGGAATTTCTGGATGCACCGAAAGGTGTCGTGGCCTTCCGGCTGAAAAACTATGCTGGACGTGACGATTGGCGTAACATCATCGTCATCCTTAATGCCTCGACATCTACCCAGCAGCTCACCATTCCTGCAGGATCTTACACCGTCGTTTGCCGTGATGGCGTCATCAACGAGAGCGGTCTTGGCACCCTTTCAGGCACCGCAGCTGTCGTCTCTCCGCAGTCTGCCCTCATCCTGCACGACAACTGACGTTGTATCATTTTCTCGCATTCTTTTTGGTGGTTTCGCGGAAAATGCTTACCTTTGCACCGTCATAAGGTAAGTATACCTTAACCAACCATCAAATAGCGTATGGCGAAGAAAAGAAGGAATAGACATTGGAAAGTCCTGATGACAGCCCTGCTGCTCATGATACCCGCTGTGGTGACGGCGCAGAGAGAGCGATTCGTGTTCACCACGGCATGGATGGCGCAGGCTCAGTTTGCGGGCTATTATGTGGCCTACGAAAAGGGATTCTACCAGAAGGAGGGACTGGATGTTGAGATACAGCACCCGACGTTGACCAGTTCGGCCCTGACACGACTGAAGTCGCAGGAATGCGATGCGGGCATGTTTTCGCTCATGTCGGCCATTGACTTTATCTCCCAGGGATTTGCTTTGGTCAACATCTTCCAGGACTCCATGAACAGCAGTAACATGCTTATCTCCCGCTGGGACACGGACCCGCTGAAGATGAAAGGTAAGAAGGTGGCCATCTTCAATTCCGACCCCAACTACCTTACTTTTATTATGGACCGCCGCGAGAAGACTCACTATGAATGGGTGCGGTTTACTAGTGGCATCAACCTCTTCCTCAGCGGTGCTGTCGATGCCACAATGGTAGTCAGCTATAATGAATACTACCAGCTGATACAGTCTGGATTCAAGATGTCTGACGAGAGCATCTACCGGTTCTCCGACCACGACTATAACATCCAGGAGACGGGGGTCTATGTGAAGCGCGACTACTACTTGAAGCACCACTCCGCATGTCAGAAATTTGCCAAGGCCAGCCGCCAGGGATGGGAATGGGCCGCCGAGCATCCGAAGGAGGCGCTCGACATCGTGATGAAATATGTGCGTCGATATAATTCTCCCACCAATCACCTGATGCAACGGATGATGCTGGAGGAATGTCTGCGGCTGCAAATCAACAAAGACACCGGCAAGCGGGAATTCCGTGTACGTCGCGACATGGTGGAGAAGGCTTCACGCATGATGACAGAGTGTGGACTGATAGCACGTCCGGTATCGTATAAAGAAATCATGGGCTTATGAGGTGGTTGATAAGGTTTGTACGCAGTTCGCTATCCAGGAGACTGAGCTTCTGGGTAGTCGTTCTCGTGGCAGCCATCTTCACCGCCGCCTTTGGTCTTATGTTCTCCGAAACGCGCGAAGTGGTGCGTGAAGAGGCTTGGGACAAAGCCACGAAGACCATCGAGGGTGCCGTGCTCCACATTGATAATACCCTGCACCGTGCCGAGGTCGCCGCCAACAACATGCTGGTGGTCATCGAGAACCATCTTGACGAGCCTGACTTGATGTTCGACCTGAGCCGGCAGGTGTTGGAGAGCAACCCAGACCTGACAGGTTGCAGCATCTCGTTCGAACCTTATTATTTCAAGGAGAAAGGTCGTTATTTCTCGGCCTATTCCTATAATAATGGCGACTCCATCCAGACTGAACAGGAAGGAACGGACAATTACCAGTATCACTGCATGGACTGGTATCTGATTCCCAAGCTGCTCGACAAGCCCTACTGGATAGAACCGTTCTTTGAAGATGCGGAAGAGGGCATTATCGTCAAGGACATCTTCTCCAGCTACAGCCAGCCCATCCACGATGCGAAGGGTAATGTCGTGGGAACCTTCTCCGTCGACATCCGCCTCGACTGGTTCTCGTCAACCATCAGCGAAGCCAAGCCCTATCCCCACTCCTACAGCATTTTGCTGGGCAAGGGCGGAACTTACTTGGTGCATCCTGACACCACCAAGCTGTTCTACGAAACCATCTTCACCCGTTCGATGGAAGAGCACGACTCTGTAGTGACCAGCATAGGCGAGGCCATGATTGCCGGTGAAACAGGTCACCGCATTGTGAATATCGACGGAGAGCCCTGCTACGTCTTCTACAAGCCGTTTAAGAACACGGGATGGAGTGTGGCCATCATCTGTCCTGAGAGCGATATCTTCGACTCCTACTATAAGTTGCTGCGTGCCGCACGCATCATTGTGGCTGTGGGATTGGTGTTGCTGCTTGTCTTCTGTCTGTTCATCGTCAGACACACGCTACGGCCGTTGAAACGGTTGGCAAACTTCACTGTGCTGAATGCTGAGGGACAATTCACCGACGAAGTTCCTGACAGCACACGACTTGACGAAATAGGAGAACTGCAGCGCCGATTCCGGACGATGCAGCAGGCACTCCAGCAATACATGGATCAGTTGTTTCAGGAAACAGCCATTCTTGAACTGCAGAACCAGGAACTGGCCACCGCCTTTGAACACGTGAAGGAGGAGGAGCGTGTCAAGACCCATGTGCTGCACGAGATGTCGGAGGATATGGTAACCCCCGTGCAGGGCATCATGACGGGCTCCAGTGCCATCTGTGACAACCATCATCGTCTGAGCGAAGAGGAATTCGGTCAGACCGTTGATGATATAATCCAGAATACCAACCAGGTAACAACCCTTCTCGACAAGCTGTTGAGGGAAGCGCAGGGGGATAAGGAATTAATCATTGAGAGTTGAAAGTTGAGAATAAATGAACGCAGTCATTAAAAACATCCGTCAGTCGGTGTCCGTGAGGCTCAGCATCAGCATCCTGGCATTCGTCGTGGTCATCTTCGCAGTGACCATGGGATTCCACATACACCGCTCCAGGGCTTCTGTCCGGCAGGCGGCCATTGAGGAGACGGGACAGATGCTCAACAATACGGCCCAGCATCTTA